>ENA-OUPA01000028-OUPA01000028.1-human-gut-metagenome-genome-assembly--contig:-NODE-28-length-123178-cov-7.50096_pt1 | contig 123178 bp, 107 predicted proteins | sample MGYA00237939_ERZ548770 | MGnify/ENA primary metagenome ERZ548770 (study PRJEB26490, sample SAMN05356877) | human gut metagenome | biome: terrestrial biome; feature: human-associated habitat; material...
CGGGAAGCGCACGCTGGCTGGCGAACAACGGCAGCGTCTCCCACCAGTCCATGAAGGCCGCAACGCCCTCATCGCGAAGCCGCTGAGCCCAGGCGCCATTGCGCTCGGCTAAGGCGGCCCGAGCGGCTTCGTCGGCAGGCCCGAGCCCCGCGCTTTCTAAAACAAGCCCGGCCAGCGGCAGATTGGGATAGCGCACCACGGTTTCAGCGGCGATGCGGCCGCCCATGGAATAGCCAACGAGCACGGGCGCGGCATCGACCTGCGCGACCAAACGCACGATGGCCGCCACCCGATCACACGCCGCATCGAGGGAGGTCAGCGGGTCGCGCACCGCCCCAGAGACGTTTTTGGCATTCGCGTCGCCTTCCGCGCCCTCCCCGTCTTCCCCGTCTTCCCCGTCTTCCCCCGCCTCCGTACCTTCCAAAACTTCCTCAACGCTTGGCAGCTTGAGGTCGCCCTTGCACTCGTACAAATCGGGTGCATAGGCGCGGTGACCGGCCGCCTGCAGCCGCTGCGCTACCGCATCCCACGACACAGGCGTTTGAGCGAACCCGTGCAGAAGGATGCAGGGGGCCATCCCTTCACCGGCAGATCTCACCACGGTTCCACCGCGTCCCTCCGTAATCGTCCCGCCATCGCACAACTCACCCGAACCCATAAGCGTTAGCGCTGATAGGGGGCGTAGCGGTCGCGGACGCCGCGTAGGGGCAGGGCGACCTCGATGAGGCTTATGCCCGGCGTGCCGAGGAACTGCTCGTAGGCGCTGCGGAAGGCGCCGACCGTGTGCACGCTGGCCGAGGGGATGCCGAAAGCGGCGGAGGCCTCGGTGAAGCGCACGTCCTGGGGCGCGAGGAACAGCCGCTCGAAGTACGGGTCGGCGGAGGCTTGGGGCAGCATGTCGAAGATGGCGCCGCCGTTGTTGTTCAGAAGCACGATGACCAGCGACGGCGTCCCTGCGGGTCCGCGGCGCTGGAGCAGCATCTCGCGCTGGAGCGCGAGGCCAGAGAGGTCGTGCAGCAGCGTGAAGTCGCCGGTGAGAAACGTCGTCTGGGCGAAGTGCTGCGCCGCGCCCACCGCCGTCGAGACCACGCCGTCGATGCCGTTCTGCCCGCGATTAGCCATCACGGCCAGGGGCTTGCCGTCTTTCACGTAGAAGGTGTCCACGGCGCGGATGCTCATGGAATTCGCCGAAAAGAGGCACGAGCCTTCCGGCGCCAGCTCGAGAAGCGAGCGCACGTAGGCGCCTTCCGTGGCCTCGGAATCGTGGGTGGCCACGCCGTCCCATTCCACGGCGAGAATGCACAGGCGCGCCTCGTCGTTGAGGGCGACCCAGGCATCAGCGAAGCGGTGCTGAGCCTTGCGGCCCTCGGCGCGCCATCCGCTGCGCACGAACCCGAGGGGTGTCGTACCCACGAACACGTCCGTCGCCGCGTTGAAATCGCGCGTCTCGGCGACATCGACGGTCAGGGAGACGGGGCGCGCGCGCTCGAGCAGGGCGGTTGCGCTCTTCGAGACAGGATAGCGACCGAAGCGGATGACCACCTCGGGCACGGGGCAATCGGCGCGCGCGCAGAGGTTGTCGTAGTTGTCGATGATGAGCGGGTCGTCGATGGAGCGCAGGCCCGACAGCGGATCGGCGAGCACGGGCAAGGACAGCTTGCGGGCCCAGGCGAGAATCTCCTCCGCTTCCGCCACGGTTTCGCAGGAGCCCTCGCCGGCGAGCACGAGACACGGCCGCTTCCACAGAAGGCGCTCGATGGACTCGATACTCGAGGGGGGCAATGTGCCTGCGGGGCCAACGAGCGGGCCCAAATCGAGAAGGGTGCCGTCCTTCGCGGCGATACTGGCGTTGCGAGCGCCCAGAGCGAAGCAGTCGTGGGCGGCACGCTGCATGGCCTGCAGGTCAGCACCGGCAAAATCGGGCTTGAGCGGGGCATCGAAGGGGAAGTTCACGTGCACGGGGCCGGCCAGGTGCATGCAGGCGCGGGAAGCCACCTGCAGGTTTGGATCGTAGTTCACGATGTCGCCGGCCTCGTTGTAGAAGACAGGCTGGAAAGAATCGGCCTCTTCAACGGCTGCGGCCGCAAAGTCGCCAGCAGTATCCCACGCAGGAGCATCGGCGGGAGCGTCATCGATCGCAGAATTCGCCGGCATCGCAACGGTAGCAGCAGGATCCATCGGCAGCGCGATGGTGGCAGCAGGGTCCTTCGGCAGCGCGGCGGCCCCGGAGCCAGCTGAAACAGCAGCATGCTTGCCGAGGGAAGCCGCCGCGACCGCAGAATCCGTCCCTTCATGCACGCCGGTCGCCACGGGCTCGCGCAACCCCTCCTTCACCGACGTCGGCTCTCGGTAGGGAGCCAGCGTAGCCGTCGGGCCAAGCGCGGCGAGCACCGCCTCGCGAGCCGCCTGGCGGGCGAAGGCGATGTCGCGGTCGCGGCCGCGCGGCGTGGGCATGGCGCGGAAGGAGCGCACGTGACTGCCATAGGCCTTCAGCTGATCGGTGGTCTGCGGCGCGCCGAGGCCCTGCAGCTGCGGGGGCCGGTCGCCAGACAGAACGATGAGCGGCACCCGGGACGTTTCCGCCTCGATAACCGCCGGGTAGTAGTTCGCCAAGGCCGTGCCCGAGGTGCACACGAGCGCCACGGGGCGACCGCTCGCCTTCGCAAGACCCAGGCCGAGAAAAGCAGCCCCGCGCTCGTCGATATCCACGTAAACTCGCAGATCCTGGGGTCGGCGCTGCTCCAGCTCGTAGGCCGCCATGGCCAAGGCCGTCGACCGCGAACCGGGGCTCACCACCACCTCGCACACGCCCCAGCGCACCATCTCGTCGAAAAACGCCGCCACGAACAGCGCGGTATCCTGCTGATGAGTCGTCGTTATGGGCATCGCCACTTCCTTTCGCGAATTTCGTCCGTCCATGATAGCGCACGAAACGCCCCCGGAGAGCCGCGCGACAAGAGGCTACGCGCCGAAAGCGGAAAGGATGGTGCGCAGCTTCAGGTCGATCTCCGCATATTCGGCGTCGGCGTCGCTGCTCGCCACGATGCCACAACCGCCGTAGACATAGCCCATCTCGCCGTCGAAGACCCCCGTGCGCAAGGCCACGGAGAACTCGCCGTCGCCGGCGCCGTCCACAAAGCCGCAGGCTCCCGCGTAGAAGCCGCGGCTGTAAGGCTCGATGGCCCGCAGCAACATCTTCGCCTCGCCCACCGGCGTGCCGGCCACGGCAGGCGTGGGATGCAGGTCTTCCATCAGGTCGGTCAGGGTGACGCCGGCGAGCACACGGGCGCGGGCCGGCGTGTACAGGTGCTGCACATGGGCAAGTCGCATGATCTCGGGCACTGCGGGCACATCCACGTCGTAGCAGACACGGTCGAGCACGCTGCGGATGAGCTGCACCACATAATCGTGCTCGGCGCGGTTCTTCCCGTCAGCCATGAGCGCCTCCGCCAGCGCATCCGATTCCGCCGAGGTGGCCCCCGTCGGGCACGTTCCCGCAAGGCACATCGACGCCACAGCATCGCCGCGTTTGCGCACGAGCAGCTCCGGCGTGCAGCCGCAGAAGAAGACGTCGGCGTAGCGGTACAGAAGCACCGTGCCCCGGGCGTCGCCGTCGATGAGGTTCACGAGCAGATCCTTCGACGAGAAAGGATGCTCAGCCACAAGGCGCAACCGACGCGAGAGCACCACCTTCGACACCCGGCCCTCCCCAATGGCCGCAAGCGCCGCACCCATGGCCTCGTCCCAGGCCTCGCGAGAATCGGGCTCGAGGGAAAATGGAATGACCGCGCGTTGGCGGGGCGGTGCAGCGGCCACCATGCGCGTGAAGCGAGCCACGCGACCGGGATACACCGGACCGAGCGAGTTTACCTGGAGAAACCGCCCGCGTTCGTTCTCGATGAGCACGATTTCCGGCAGCATGAACCGCAGCCGCGGGAAGGAGGCCATCAACTCGTCGGCCGGCGCGGGATTGGTGGCGTCGAAGCGGTTGAACGAGAAGAACACCGGCGGCTGGCCGGCGCCAGCCCCACCGGCGACCTCGCTAACAGCCTCAACAGTCGCGACCTCGTGCAGCGAGCTGCCCTCGCCGTACTCGTATTCCACATCGCGCAAACTGGGCAGCGCGATGCAGCGGCCGAGTCCCATATAGCGGGTCGGGTTCTGCTTGTCGTAGTAGACGAACTGGTCGGTAAACCCCTTCTGCAGCCAGCAAAACGCATCCACCACATCCGCCTCAATGGGCACATTGCACGTGTAAATTCGGGTCATCTTCCGTCCCTGTCGCCTTCGGAGCCACCACTGATTGCCGACTATTCTAACGCTTAACCGACAGCAATCCGCCAAGCAAGCCCATGATGCTCGAAAAACGGGGCGCCCCGAAGAACCAACCAAAACCTACCCGTTCCCAAATCAATGCCAACCAGTTAATTACACATTTACATACCCATTTAAGCGCGCGCTACCGACAAGCCCGCAACGAACAGCAAGCTTAAAAAGGAGGCGCTCGCCTCCTTCAATCGACGCAAAGATGCGTTGAGGGAGATCATCGATGGCCGTTGATGACGCACGCCTGAGAGCGGCGGTTGACGCAATCACTGATGTTGAAGGGCTCTCTATGGATCCCGATTCCCTCGTTGAAGACGTCTATCTTCTCGCCTACGCCTTCCCCGAGGACGATGATTTCGAAGCGGCCGTCGCGAACACCTGCCGCGCCCTTACGGCGCTTATCGCCGAGCGCGTTAGTGCCAGCATGCTCAAGTACGAGTTCGACACTTGGTCGTCATACCATTACCAGCCCCGCGTCGCCCAAGGCGCCCGCGCCACCTGCCGCATCATATTCCGAGGCACCGAAGGCAGCATCGAGTCAGGGACTTCGGCCACCGCCGCATCCCCAAGGATTTCTACCAGCGCATGAGCAGCACCCATAATTAACAGCGCGCAGAGAGCGAGACAATCTTAAGACCCTATGCGGCCATGAATACAAAGGCGCCCCATCGTTGAACGGAGCGCCCGTTTCGCTGTTTCTCATTCGCGCAGCAGTATAGTTTCCCATAAACTGCCGTCCTACATCAGCGCTTTGCCGGCTTCCCAGGCGCCGCCGACCTCTTCGCCTACCACGCGGTAGATGCGGCGGGTGGAATCGTAGACGAGCGGCCGCATGCGGGCGAAGTCGACGCGGCCATCTTCCTGCCTTTCTTACGCAAACGCGTCCAAATGCTTTTCGATGAGTTTGAGGAACTCGGAAATATCACCAAAGTAATTGGGATACAGCTTCGCGAGGTTTTCCTTGGAAGCTCCTTTTGTAAGGACCAGATCACGGCTACCGTCGCGGTCGGCGCCCTCCTCTTCGAAATATCGAGAAAGGGCCGCTATGGAATCAAGCGGTGTAAGCTCGAGCGTTTGCTCGTCCGCGACGAGGTCAACGAGATAGTAGTCGGCGACATCCCTATTCGCATCGTCGGAGAGAAAGTAGACGGCGTTACTGGCGGCTTTAAGCGTTTCCTTTGCCTCAATGGCATAAGACAACTCCGGCCTCCCGTCGGCGAGACCTCGAATAGCGCTCGCGTCAATTTCTCCCTGTTCTTCTAGTTGGGCAATAAGCACAGCCGCCTTCTTGAAAAACCGTCCAGCAGGGTTATCGATCTCATTGAATTTCAACCGACTTTTCACAGCCACATCGTGCATCTCCACTGCCGTTGCCCAAGCATGTTGAAGCACCGTCCGCAGCTGAACCTCAACAAACAGCTTATGGCCGCATTTCAGATCGCAATAATGCAAGATCGCATGTTTTCCGCGATAGCCACTCGGACGAGGGTATGCAATGTAATCATGGCGCTTCGTTTTCGGAGCATCGAATGCAGGCAGGCAAGCGATCTCGCTATAGACACGCTCAAGTGTCGCTAGATCGGGCACCACCAGTCGGCATCCCGCAATGTCGTACATCGTCTGAAGATCGGAGGGAGCGTCCGGCCTTCCGAGCTTATCGACAATCGTCGGCAGCTTCTTGATTCGCCCCGCAATAAGCACGTCGGAGCCGACCGCGTTCAGGCCCTCTATATCCCCGAAGGCTCGCTGGAGCGCCTCGGCGTGAATCCCTCTCCAGTAATTCACAACCTCGAGCGCAGTCGCACGATCCTCGGAAGAAGAAAGCGGGGAAGTCAATGCCTCCCCCGCTTTTCCTACCTTGGTTTTCGAAATCCAATTTGCGCTCATGCGAACACCGGGTTGCCAGCCGGCCTCGTTTCGTAATAGGCCTTCATGCAACCGATAGCAATGGGCCTTTTCGATCGCGCATTGGGCGCTAGCCCACTGCGAGCATTAAGCCACGGAGCTTCGCTATGAGTCAATTCGCTGAGACTGGCTCCCGTCCAGTTCTTCAGGCAACCAACGACATGGTCGATCGCCGCGTATTCGTATTCTGTAAGAGCGTGCTCCAACAAAGGACCGAAAAAGCCGCGCGAAACTACGAATTCGCCTTTATGCCTCTTGAACAAATCTGGAGCCACGGGCCCATTTGCCCATGCCTCAAACTCTTCGGGGAAAAGCGGTGTTCCATGCTCAACCAGATAATACGCCTGGCTATAAAAAGTCAGCTTCTGGAGCTTCATGGTTGAAACACTTCCGAGACACTCGAGAATATACGCTGCCACGTCGACGACATGCGCCATAAAGCTCCTCCTTTCATTGGACTTTCATTCTACTCGATCAGTCAAGCGGGAATGCCACCAACCACGCCCTTTCCCTGACGCGCAAAAGGCATCGGGGGCTAAGCGCGGTGTTGCCTAAATCTCGTACATCGCTTGGAAGACGTCCTCGCGTTGGATGAGAACCTGCATGGACAGGCGTTCGCCGTCGGCGGCCAGGCGCTCCTGCACGGTGTTGAAGTCGGCGACGGCAGGATCCAGCGTCACCATCATGGTCATGGAGAACATGCGGCCCTCGCCGAGAATCGTCTGGGAGATGTCATCGATGTTGGCGCCGCAGTCGGCCAGCGTCGTGGCGATGGCAGCCACCACGCCGGAGCGGTCCTTGCCGAGGACGGAGATGACGCACTTCATGGTAAACCTTCTTTCTCGTTGGGTCGTCGGGAAATCCTTCAACTCGCTTGCGCCCGCTTAGGATGACGCGGGCAGATGCCTCGTACTCGCCCGTAGCGATACGGGCATCGCTTTAGTGCCGGAAAATCAGCGACAGCGCCTCGGAACGCGCGTCGGCGTCGGTTTCGAAGCAGCCGCGCACGGCCCGCGTGGTCGTTTTCGCGCCCGGCTTTTTCACGCCGCGCATGGACATGCACATGTGCTCGGCCTCCAGCACCACGATGACACCGGCCGGGTGCAGCGCCTCCACCAGCGTGTCGGCAATCTGCCCGGTCAGACGTTCCTGCACCTGGGGGCGCTTGGCGAAGCCGTCCACGAGCCGCGCCAGCTTCGAGATGCCGCAGATGCGGCCGTCCTCGCCAGGAATGTAGGCCACGTGCGCCTTCCCGAAAAACGGCGCCAGATGATGCTCGCACATGCTGAAGAAGGGGATGTCGCCCACCAGCACGATTTCCTCGTGGCCCTCGTCGAAGGTCACGTCGAAATGCCGCGACGGATCCTCTTCCAAGCCGCCCAGCACTTCCTCGTACATACGGGCCACGCGCGCCGGCGTCTCCCGCAGCCCCTCGCGCTCGGGGTCTTCCCCAACGCCTTCCAAAATCAGGCGGACGCCTGCTTCGATTTTCGCTGTATCCACGGTTGTCGTAACTCCTTGTAAACGGTTGGCGCCATGTTATCACGACGCTATGGACACACGGCAAAAGAGCGGCATAATACCTTGGCAGAAGGTTTCACGCAAGAAGGGATCGACCATGAAAAGCCTCCTGGCCGAGTTCAAAGAGTTCATCAACCGCGGCAACGTGATCGACATGGCCGTCGGCATCATCATCGGCGCGGCGTTCACCGCCATCGTCACGTCGCTGACCGACGACATCATCAACCCGCTCATCAAACTCATCACCGGGGGCAACGGCACCGATGTCGCGGGCCTCACCATCCCCGTTGCGGGCACCGAAAACGGCATCGACTTCGGCGCGTTCATCAGCGCCATCATCAACTTCCTCATTGTGGCGTGGGTCGTGTTCATGATCGTGAAGGCCTTCAACAAGATGAAGGACGGCACGGCGAAGCTGCCCTTCTTGAAAAACGCCAAGGGCGAGGAAGTCATCGAGCATGCCCCCACCTGTCCCTTCTGCCTGGAGGAGATCAACGTCGGCGCCACCCGCTGCCCCCACTGCACCGCCGAGCTGCCCGCCCCGGCCGAGGTGACCATCGAGATCGTGAAGAAGTAGCGGACCCCGTAAGATCCGTCAGCTGAAACCAGCTTGTCGCTTTTCTGCTTGGAAAACGACGGGTAGCGTAGTTGCGACGCTGGTTTTTCTTCTTTCGGAAAAATTTGACCTGGGAAAACACCGATTTGCGGCGACATTCCTGCTTGGAAAACTACGCTATCCGTCGTTTTTCAAGCAGGAGAGCGACCCTACTTGTGATAGGGCTCGCCGCGGGAGATTTTGAAGGCGCGGTAGAGCTGCTCGAGCAGCACGACGCGGGCCAAGTTGTGGGGCAGGGTGATGGGGCCGAAGGAGAATGTCTCGTCGGCCCGGGCCCGCACCGCGTCGCTCACGCCGTCGGAGCCGCCGATGACGAAGGCGAGCTCGCTTGCGCCGCGCAGGGCCAGATCGTCCAGGTGGCGGGAGAAGTCGACGCTTGAGCGCTGCTTCCCTTCGATGGCCATGAGGATGACGTGCGCCCCCTCCGGCACCGCCGCCAGAATGCCTGCGCCTTCGCGCTCGAGGGCCGTCTCCACGCCGCCGGCGCGGGCCGGGTCGACATCGGGAATCTCCGCCACGGTCACCTTCGCGTAGGGGCGCAGCCGCTTCAAGTATTCGTCGCAGGCCGCCACCCAGAACTTCTCCTTCAGCTTGCCCACGGCAACGACGGTTATCTTCAGCATTTATATATCCAGCTCGAGGCCGACCGGGCAGTGGTCGGAGCCCTCCACGTCGTCGTAGATGCTCGCGGCCACCACCTTATCGCGCAGTTCATCGCTCACGAGGAAGTAGTCGATGCGCCATCCCGCGTTCGTCGAGCGAGCGCGGAACCGATAACTCCACCAGCTGTAGCGGCCCGTCTCGTCCGGGTGCAGCAAACGGAACGTGTCGGTGAAACCGGCGTCCACCAGCTCGGTGAACTTCCCGCGCTCCTCATCGGAGAAGCCCGATGCCCCGCGGTTGGGGCCCGGGTTCTTCAGGTCGATCTCCTCGTGGGCCACGTTGAAGTCGCCGCACATCACCACCGGCTTCGGGTCGCTGGAGGCGCCGTCGGGCAGCACGCCGACCTCAAGCCCCTTGCAGAAATCGCGGAAGGCATCGTCCCATTCCATACGGTGATCGATGCGCGCGAGCTCCATCTGGGAGTTCGGCGTGTACACGTTCACGAACCAGAACTGGGGGAACTCGCAGGCCACGATGCGTCCCTCGGCATCCAGGTACTCGTTGCCCAAACCGTGCAACACCCGCAGCGGCTCCTCGCGGGTGAACACCGCCGTGCCCGAGTAGCCCTTCTTCTCGGCGGCGCTCCAGTATTGGTGGTAGCCTGGCAGATCCAACTCCACCTGGCCCACTTGGCACTTCGTCTCCTGAATGGCGAAGATGTCCGCGTTAAAGGCGTCGAACACCTCCAGGAAATTCTTCTTCAGCACGGCGCGAATGCCGTTCACATTCCACGAAACAAATCGCATGGGACTCCTTTACTGCAAAGGCCCCGGACTATCCGGGGCCTTCCATAATACTCGATGAGGGCGGACGGAACCCCCACTACTGCCAGTCGGAACCGATCAGGATGAGGAAGTCGCCGTCGTAAACGTACTCGCCGTCGGTGTTCTGCACGGCGCGCCCGCAACCGAGGGCATCGATGAGCTCCTCGGCGTAAACGCGCTGGTCGGGCGTGTCGAAGACGACCACCGTCTCCTCATAGCTGAAGCTGTTGGCGTTCGAGGCGTCGGCGGTGTAGCCGAGCGGCTTGATGCGCTCCAGGGCCTCGGCGCCCACGCCGTTGATGCCGTTGCCGTTCTTGATAGTGACGATGCCGGTGCGCGTCTCGCCGAAGGTCTGGCGCTGCGTGCCATTCGCGCCCTGCACGCCCTCGCGGTCGCTGGCGGCCCCGGCCCCGTCGCCGACGCTGGCGAGCACGGTGCCGTTCAGCTCGTCCACCTCATCGACCTCGGTGGGGGGCAGGCCCTCGCGCACGCGGCCCATCATGGTGTTCCACGCGGCCACGTCCAGCTGCTCGTACCAGGTGTCGTTCTTGTACTCGCTGATGGTGGGCTCCATGGCCGAATAAATGTCCTTAGACGGGTCGATGCCCTGCATGGAGGTGGCCAGCGCCACGATGTCGCCCACCTTGAAGTCGGTGGTGATGTACTGGGAAAGCGCGCTAATGGTGTTGGCCATGGTGGCGGGGTCGGCCGAGAGGATCTTCTTGGCGATGGCGCCGAGCACCAAGCGCTGGTTGGCGGCGCGGTAGCGGTCGCCGTCGCCGTACTCGTCATAGGAGTGGCGCGAACGGCACAGGATGAGCGCCTCTTCGCCGGAAAGCGTCTGCTCGCCCGCATCCACATGTCCGCCGGCCTCGTCGTCGTTGATCTCCATGGGCACGTCCACTTCCACGCCGCCCAGGGCATCCACGACCTCCTCGAAGCCGTCGAAGTTGATCTCGGCATAGTGGGAAATGGGCACGCCGGCCATCTGCGAAACCGTCTTGATGGCAAGCGCCGGACCGCCAATGGCGTAGGAGGCGTTCAGCTTCTGCAGGCCATAGCCCTCGATCTCGATCTCGGTATCGCGGTGCATCGACACCATGGTGACCTTCTTGTTCTGCGGGTCGACACGGGTGAGGATCATGGAGTCGGAGCGGAAGGTATCGCCAGCATACTGGGTCGATTGCTCGCGGGCAGCCGACTTGTCGGTGCCCATGAGCAGCATGTAGAAGGTGCCGCCGTCATATTCGGCCGGCGCCTCCAGAGCTTCCACAACCTCAGGCGTGATGTCCTCGTTCATCTCCTGCTCGATGCCGGAGATATAGGCCCAGGCAGCCCCCGTGGCCCCGAGGACGCCCACGAGCACAAAGGCCAGCACGCCGAGCAGAATGCGGCGGCGTTTCTTGCGGCGACGGTCCTTGGCGTAGTCGTCGCCGGTGGCTCCGCGGGAATAGGGGTTGGGCTCGGCCATGGGCGGTAGCGCCGGCACGGCACTGGCCGCCATGCCTTCAAGGGCGGGCTGCTTGGGCAGCGGCTGGGAGTGCCGCGGGTTGTTCGAGCCGACGGGCTGCGAATGGCGGGGGTTGTTCGACCCTACCGGCTGGGAATGGCGCGGATTGTTGGTCGCCTTCCCAAGGGGCTGGGAGTTCCGGGGGTTGTTGGCGCCGACAGGCTGCGAATGCCTCGGATTGTTCGACTTCCCCACCGGCTGGGACGCGTGCTGGGCGCGGGGATTGTTCTTGCCTGGAGTTTCGGCCATCCTGGAAGGTCTCGCTTTCGTGGTTCGTGTTCCTTGGCGAGCAGAACCGCAAGCCGTGCAGCACCGCAAAACCAAGAATTGCTCAATTCGAAGTAACATTTTGGCAAAGAATTGCCGAACGGCGCAACAAAATGGGCCCCATTACCAGTGAAAAGCCATAGGAGAACGGCAGATTGCCCACAACTTCGCCACGGATACGCCGAGCAGGAGCGTCAGCATTGAAGCGTCTCCTACGACAGGCGCTTGACCATGGAGGCGTTGGCGGCGAGCTCGGCGCCATCATCAAGAGGAGCGAGATCGGCGGCCGGGGTTCCGGTGCGCTCCGCACGGCGTTCGAGAGCGCGGGCGAGCAGCCAGTCGGCCACTTCCGGATTCTTAGAAAGCAGCGGCCCGTGGGAATAGGTGCCCACAACGTTCTTGTAGCGCGCGCCCTCCACGCGATCGTCATCGTTGTTGCCGTGGCCGCAGGAGGACACGACGCGGCCGAAGCCTTCCACGCCTTCGCCCAGGTAAGTGCGGCCGGCGTGGTTCTCATAGCCCACGACGGGGTGCGTGGCCAGGGGAGATTCCAGCACCATGTTGTCGATGAGACGGTCGGCAGATGTGCCGGGCCGGCGGGTCTCCATGTCGATGAGGCCGAGGCCAGCCACGAGCTCGTCGCCCCAGAGCCACTGGCGGCCGAGAATCTGGTAGCCGCCGCAGATGGCGAGCAGCGGGCCGTCTCCTTCCACATAGACGGCCAGCTCGTCGCGCATCGCCAGCAGCTGCTCGCTGGCAAGCTTCTGCTCGCGGTCGGGGCCGCCGCCCATGAAAACGAGGTCGACCTGGGAGAAGTCCACCGCCTCTCCGTGCTGGATGCGGCGCACTTCCACGGGGATGCCACGCCAGCGCAGGCGCTGTTCCAAGATGCGCACGTTGCCACCGTCGCCATAGAGGTTCAGCAGGTCGGGCAGCATATGGGCGATGATGACGGGGGGCTCAGGGGATTCCTCAGATGCGAGAGAGGCGGGAGTTGCGGAAGGCTCGGAGGTTGCGGGATCCTTCGGCTCCGCGCCTTCGGCGCTGCGCTCAGGATGACACGAGGTGGGAGCGGCACTCGCGCCGGCGGCCTCGGCGATCGGGGCCGGCGTCGGGGCGGGGGCGACAGCGGGTTCGGCGGCTTCCATGGCGTTCAGGGCGGCGTGCACCGGGGGGAGGGCCGTGTAGTTCGCGATGGCGTAGACGGCGGCGTCGGCCGGCAGGGTGCCCGCGGCCACAAGCGCCCCCAGGCGGGAGAAGGCGTCCTCGATGTTCTCGATCACCGCCGCCTCGATGCCGGCGTACTTCAAGCGCACCGCCAGGTCGTGGGCGCGGGAGCCGCCAGCAAACACCACCGTGTCCGGCTGGCCGGCAAGCTCTTCGAAATCGATATCCCAAATCCACGAGATATCATGGCCGTCGGCCACCTGGTCGTTGATGAAGAAGGCCACCATCTTGGGACCCTGATCAGCTTCTACGATCTTCAAATTCTGATTGAAACCCGTGGGGTTCTTCGCCAGATTCAGCAGCACGTCGCGACCGCCGAGGCGGTAACGCTGCAGGCGCCCGTTGCGCGGGTTGAAAGCATCCTGGGCCCGCTGGAAATCGGCCGTGGGAATGCCCACCTCGCGGCAAAGGGCATAAGAGGCCACGAGATTGTAGGCGGCGTAGGGCGTCGGCTGCGGCGTGTGCACCGATTCGCAGCCGGCAGGCCCGCAGACCTCCATGGTCACGCCAGCGGGGCCGATGGCGATGTCGCGGCCGGCGAAGTCCAACGTCGGGCGCGCGAAGTCGCATTGGTCGCAGAAGTAGTCGCCGAGCTGGCCGTACTGGCGGTAATGGTAGCGCACCATGCCGTCGCATTTCTGGCACATCTGGGCGTCGGTCACGGTGTTCTGGGCCAGGCCCATGGACTCGTCCAGGCCATAGGCGACCGTGCGGTTGGGCACCTCGTCGGCAATGCGGGCGCACAGCGGGTCGTCGGCATTGTACACGAGCACGGTGTCCGGCGAGGCGGCCAACGCCCCCGCAATGGACGTTTGGATGCGGTCGATTTCACCGCAGCGGTCGAGCTGGTCGCGGAACAGATTCAGCAGCAGCACATAGTTCGAGCGCAGGCGGGGCAGCACGTGGGCGAGCCACAGCTCGTCGCATTCGAAAACGCCCCACTGGGCAGCCGGCTGCTGCAGAAGCGCCGAGGTGATGCCCGCAGCCAGATTCGCCCCTGTGCGATTGCAGATGATAGTGCACCCGGCAGCTTCGAAGGCGTCGGCAAGCAGGTTGTTCGTCGAGGTCTTCCCGTTGGTGCCCACGGTGATGACCGAGCCTTGCGCGCACTTGCCGCGCAGCTCGTCGAGCAGCGACGGATCAATGGCGAGCGCGATCTTCCCCGGCAGATTAGCCGCAGGCCGCCTCGCCACATGACGCAGCCCCCAGGTTGAAACGGCGCCGGCCGCCTTCGCAAGCGAAAACCTCAAGCTCATGAATGCACCTCGTTGCTCTTAAGAGGAGGTGGCCGCGCTCAAGGTCACCCTAAGCGGCTTGACTGTGCTACCACACCGCGAGTTTCAAGCCACACTCCCCGTTTTTTCGATGGCGACCAGTATAGCGTTGGAGCGCCCTCCCCCGCTTCAACCCACGGCCTTTCCAGATTCAGCCGAAATGTTGAAGTGCCGAAGGGCCATTGAAGGCCGCCACTCCCGAAGGCGGCACAATTCGGCACAATTCGGCACAATTCACCTTCACCGTTGTGCGCGAAAGAGGAATTCGCAGCTCCAAATGCTTGCGCAGCATCGCCCAGTTCGCTATACTAAACAGCCGCTTCGCAAGAAGCACTCTCGCCAACGTGGCTCAGCTGGTAGAGCAACGCACTCGTAATGCGTAGGTCAGCGGTTCGAATCCGCTCGTTGGCTCCAGAACTTCCGCAGGTCAGCAGGTGAAAATCTTGCTGGCCTGTTTGCTTTTCAGAGGTCCACCTTACCCGAAATCTGCGAATCTTCTGAGAATGTGCAGAACAACCGCAAGAGATTATTTACCTGTCTTGAACTGGAAAAGTCGAGAATTAGCAACACGGAATGCCCTTTAGCCTCAGAATCGGGCAGTCTTGAGCTCATGATGCGGCATGGATTCGGTTTCCCGCAGAGATGTCCCATTGCGCAGATGCAAGAAAAGCCCGACGCATCGGGCTTTTCTAGGTGTCGGCCGCAGCCTTCCACCGCTTTCATATATAGTCTAACACGACTGTCAACCTTACCGCCCGGCGCTAACCGTTGCTAACGAATTGTCGAAGAGTAGTCAATTTCCCACGCGCCGTCGTCCTGATGATTTTCGAATACACATTGAAGGGAAGCTCCGCGCGATATCGCTCGATGACGGCATCGTAGCCCGCAACGAGCTGTCTGCACTCCGTCTTCGAGAAACCCATGCGCCTCAGAAGATAAACGAGCAGAACTACATAGTCAGTGATGTCCGCAAAGTCGACTCCGCTCACACCTGTCTCCTGTTTGAGCAGCCGAGAGACAGCCGTGTTAATCGCACCAGTTTGGAATCTGACATCGAGCACAACCGCGTTATGCGCGATAGCATTGCGGAAGTCCTTCAGCGCGAATATCATCTCGGCCAGCCTGCGCTCTGAGTCGATGTTTGCCGGCATACTGAGATCGGCCACAACCTTCGATTTAACCCGCGTGTCCAGACAGCGGTAAAATGCACCGAAGTTACCAAGCGTCATTACCTCGAAGATGGCCCAGACGGGGACGTCCTTGTCGGCATCCCGGAAATGCCCGATGACGTCACGTCCCCTATGTCCATAGATCATGCCGTCTATTTCTTGCCGCAGGCGCTGCCGCTCTTCCCAGGCCTTACGATAGGCTTTTCCCGTTTTGGCGCGATAGCCCGTGAGGCTCTTGCGCCATATATCTTCGAAATACGCCGATCCCGCATCTTGCACCACCGCCTCCAGCGTATAGTTCTTCAGAGCCGTTTCAATTTCCATGACACGCGGATAAAAAAGAGTCTTGAGCTGAGTGTCGAAATCGTACAGCGCTGCAACTTGAGCAAAGCTGGTAATAGGGAGCCTGTTCGCGGCTTTCCCAGCGAAACGATAGCCCTTGTACCCATGGTAGTACCCAATGTTCTTAAGTTTCCGCTTCTGCGAAGAGCCCCCAATTGCGACGCCATTATCGCGAAGATGCTTCATAAGGGAATTGAGGGATTTTGGCACTTCTGCTCCTGTGGGTATGAAGGCCGAGAGAACGGCTCGGCACTTATTCGACGAGTCTCAGGAAGCTATCTTGCGGCATCATACAGTTTTGGTCAACCCTCGATTTGGAGTGTGACGCACCGTGAGCGCGATAGCCGGGAAATGTTCAATCGAGAAGGGCGAGAAGCTTATTTTCCAACGCTCCTCTTCAGAAGCCAACGAGCGCCAAACCGTGTGATAGCCATGTGACAACGCGCACGATTCTGGGCGAACGCACAGGGCGCGAAAGGTCGAAGAAGGGCCGCCACATGGGCGCAAAAGGACACACAAAGCCCTACTTGAGCTCCACGATGCGACGCGGCACGGTGCGAGTCGCCCGCAGAACGGCTCGCTCCGCCTGTCGGAAGATACGCAAATGCGTCGTTCGGGGAAGTGAAACGAAGTTGCCGCCTTCTCGCGGCGGCAAAGGGCTACACTAGCAGGAAGACATCGCACCTCTTCCCAGGAGCCATTATGATCGATTTCGCTACCCCGACCATGACTGCGCCGGGCAACCCGGCGTCTGCCGCGCCCGCCACCTTCACCGAACCTGAATGCATCGAGGTGCGCGGGGCGCGGGTGCACAACTTGAAGAACCTCTCGCTAAAGGTGCCGTTGCGCCAGCTCGTGGGCATTGCCGGGGTGTCGGGCTCGGGGAAGAGCTCGCTCGCGCTGGGCGTGCTGTACGCCGAAGGCAGCCGCCGCTACCTGGAGGCGCTTTCCACCTACACCCGCCGGCGCATCTCGCAGACCGGCCGCGCCGACGTGGACGAGGTGCTGCACGTGCCCGCGGCCCTCGCCCTGCGCCAGCGCCCGAGCGTGCCGGGCGTGCACTCCACCTTCGGCACCTCCACCGAGCTGTTGAACTACCTGCGCCTCATGATGTCGCGCCTCGGCAGCCACCGCTGCCCGCACGGCCATCCGAACCCGCCGACCTTGGCCGTGGCCGCCGAGCAGCCCATCACCTGCTGCGTGTGCGGCGAGGAGTTCTACGGCCCCGGCGCCGAGGACTTGGCCTTCAACTCCGGCGGCGCGTGCCCCGAATGCGGCGGCACGGGCGTGGTGCGCACCATCGACGAGTCCACCCTCGTTCCCGACCCCACCCTTACCTTGGAGGAAGGGGCGGTGGCCCCGTGGCAACAGCTCATGTGGTCGCTCATGAGCCAGGTGGCCGGCGAGATGGGCGTGCGCACCGACGTCCCCTACCAGGACCTCACCCCCGAGGAGCAGGACATCGTGCTGCACGGCCCCATGGAGAAGAAGCACATCCTGTACGTGCCCAAGGGCAAAGACCACGCCACCGAGCTGGACTTCACCTACTACAGCGCCGTGAACACCGTGAAGAACGCCCTCGCAAAGGTGAAGGACGAGAAGGGCATGGCCCGTGTGGCGAAGTTCCTCTGCGAGTCGGTTTGCCCCGCCTGCCACGGCACGCGCCTGTCGGAGAAGGCCCGCGGCAGCGAGATAAACGGGCTGAACCTGGCGCAGCTCACGGCATTCACCTTGGACGAGCTGCGCGACTGGCTGCCCACGGTGGCCCCCTGGCTGCCCGCCGATATGCGACCGATGGCCGAGGCTATCATCGCCGAAATGCGCGAGCCCATCGAGCGCTTGGAGCAGCTGGGGCTGGGATACCTCACCCTCGACCGCGCCAGCGAGACGCTTTCGAACGGCGAACGCCAGCGCGTGGCTCTCACGCGCGCCGTGCGCAGCCGCACCACCGGCGTCCTTTACGTGCTGGACGAGCCCTCTATCGGGCTGCACCCGGCCAACATCGAGGGGCTGCTCGGGGTCATGGACGACCTTCTGGCCGACGGCAACTCCGTGGTGATGGTGGATCACGACGTGGCCGTGTTGCGCCACGCGAATCACCTCATCGAGATCGGCCCCGGTTCGGGCGCCGACGGCGGCCGCGTCATCGCCCAGGGGTCGGTGGCCAACGTGGAAGCGAACCCAGCCAGCCGCATCGGGCCGTTTTTGGCGGGAACGGCGAAGGTGCGGGTGCGCACGCCCGTCGCGCCCGAGCATCTTTTCGACGAAGGGGCCATCGCATTGGAGACCGACGCCGTCCACACCGTGCATCCGTTGGAAGCGCGCATTCCGAAAGGGCGTCTGACCTGCGTGACCGGCGTATCCGGCTCGGGCAAGACGACACTCGTGCTGGAAAGCCTCGTCGCCGGGCTGAAGGCGTCACTGGCCGGCACGACACTGCCAGGGCATGTGCTGTCCGTGGACGCGCCGGGCATCGCACGGGTCGACCTGGTGGATGCCACGCCCATCGGCGTGAACGTGCGCTCCACCGTGGGCACCTACTCCGGCGTGCTGGACGATTTGCGCCGCGCCTTCGCCGCCCTGCCGGACGCCAAGGAGCAGGGGCTGAAAGCCGGGGCGTTCTCCTACAACACCGGATCTTTGCGCTGCCCCACCTGCGACGGCACGGGGCAGATCTCCCTGGACGTGCAGTTCCTCCCCGACGTGGACATCCCCTGCCCCGACTGCCGCGGCAGCCGCTACGGGCGGGAGGCCTACGCCATCCAAATGGCCATCGAAGGCGACGTCGAACTGTCCGCCGACACCGAAATGGAGCGCAACGCGGCCCATGAAACAGAAGCAACTTCGGACATGATTCTTCGTAGGGGCGGATCTTGGTCCGCCCTCCCAACTGCGAGTCACCGTGCTTCCGGGCAAGGGGCGACCGAGGTCGCCCCCTACGGAGGCTCATCATGTCATCCTGAGCAGGCGAAGCGAGTCGAAGGATCTCACGCCGGCGATTTCGAAAGCGTGCACACTTTATCGCTTCCCGAGGTGCTCACTCTCACCGTTGACCAGGCGCTTTCCGCGCTCGCCCACCTGAAGAAGGTGTGGGACAAGTTGCAGATCCTGCACGATTTGGGCTTGGGCTACCTCACTTTGGGCGAGGCCACGCCAGCGCTTTCCGGCGGCGAAGCCCAACGCCTGAAGCTCGCCAGCGAGATGCGCCGCAGCCAGGACGACACCCTCTTCATCTTCGACGAGCCCACCATCGGGCTGCATCCGCTGGACGTGGAAACGCTCATCGGCGTGCTGCAGAAGCTCATCGAGCACGGCGCCACCGTCGTGGTCATCGAGCACGACCTGGACATGATCGCCAACGCCGACTACGTCATCGACATGGGGCCCGGCGGTGGCGAGACCGGCGGCCGCATCGTCGCCGAGGGCACCCCCGCCCAAGTGGCCGCCAACCCGGAAAGCCTCACCGGCCGCTATCTAGCGAAAGAATTGGAGGAATGACGGCGAAACACCGACATAACCACCGGTATACGCAGAACAATATGAACGAGCAGGGCGGCTAGTAGTACTTTGGCGGAAAGGGCGTGCACGGGATCCCAAAAATAGTAGCCAGTCGCATAAAGGCCCAAGGAGGGAAGCAGCGCCCCCGACACCATGATCCCCGACACGACGCAGAAAGCGAGTGCAACCAGCAGCACGCCGTTGAGCACGCGCTGCGTCCAACGGCCACGACCGCCTAGACCCTCACCGCTCATCACAACATGAGCAACCATAAGCACAAAGACGCCCACGCCGAGATATTCGTGCAAGGGCATCCCCGTCGTCGCCGGATTTGCGATCACCAGATAGAAGGCAAGCAACATGACATCGAAAGCGATTCTAGGCACTCGCATCGCGCTCTCCCTTCGACAAGCCGTGTACGGCCAACCAAAGGCCGAGCACCAGCGTCACGGGCATGAGAATCCACAGGTTCAAGGACATATCGGAGGCCTGGTGGTAACGGCCAGTGAGAGTATCCCAGCCGTGGCACTCGACCGACGCGCAACCAGCCTCGGGACAACGCATCTCGCTGTGACCATCGGGTTCGGGAACAGCGTCGTACCCGTGGCACATGACACTTGCGCATCCGGCTACCGGACAAACAGCCTCCGCCGTCAGAGGATGCACACCCGAATCCGGCGCAAGAGCAAACCCCACCCGTGCCACGCCGGCGAAAACGGCGCCAACGATGGCGACAGCCATAAGCCGCTTACGCCGTGTCTTTCTCCGCTTCAAACTGTTCACTTCGCTCGAATTCGCTTTCACCGCTCATCCTTTCCAAGGCGAAAAGAGCCGCAAGCGCGGGCCTGCGGCTCTTCGAAGGGAGGTCTCCACTCTCGGCGATAAAGCCGCTAAGCGGTCTTCTCCGTGAGATGGAGCGGGAGGTACCTCAAACCCAGTAGCAGCAGGAAGCCGCCGAGGGCCACGACACCGGCCGCCACGCCGAACTCCAAGGGGGTCGGCCAGTACACGAGGCCCTGATAGCCGAACAGCGACATGCCGGACTCCCAGTTCGTGATAGTCATCTGGTTGGCCACGTCGGCGAACTCGATATTGGGAATCTGGAAACCGCCCACCAAGATCTCGCAACGCTTGCAGAACACACCGGCGATCACGAGCGCCGAGGCGAGAACCACGCCGCCCTTGGTGCGCAGGCGCGGCGCGAACAGGATGACGCAAGCTAGCACCATGCAGGCGATCTGCGTCCAGAAGAACGGGGCCAGCGGGCCGGTAACCAGCATTGCCACCACATTGGCGCCCTCGCCGCCGGGGAAGCCGCTCGTCAGCAGATCGCAGGCGAAGAAGTACAGATCGACGCAGGTGAACACCGCGAGCATTTTCGCCAGGTTTACCATGGAGGAGCGCTCGATGCTAAGCCGTCCCGCCTTCTGCAGGGCGATGACCACGATGAGCACAAGCGCCGTGCCGCAATCCAGCGCCGAGGCCACGAACCACGGGCCCATAAGGGCAGTGTGCCAGAACTCGTGAGCCGCCGACAGCGAGAAGATCCAGGCCGTCACTGTGTGCACGCCCACGGCCACCACCAGCGCAATGATGGAGATGACACGGATGGCGGTGTGCGACATCTTCCCCGCATCCTCGCGCCGATAGGCCCACAGGTACACGATGGAGAGAATCAGATACGTGGAGAGCACGATGATGTCCCACATGAGCGGCGAGCTAAGGTTGGAGTACACGAACAGCTCCCACAGGCGCAAGGGACCGCCCAAGTCAACCACCACAAAGCCGATGGCCACGCAGGTGCAGCAGATGCTCGTCCAAATGGCCACCCGCGAGATGTCCCCGAAGCCCTTCATGCCGAAGGCGTTGGGGATGGAGCTGATGATAAGGCCGCCAGCGGACAAGCCCACGAAGAACATGAACAGGGTGATGTAGAAGCCCCAGGAATCAAGGTTGCGCATGCCGGTCTGAATCATGCCGCCGGAAAGCTGCACCATCCACAGGGCAACGCCGATAACCGCCACGACCGCGCAAGCGATGATCCCCACGGTCAGTCCGCGATGGGACGCGGCGCTTCCTTTCGCATCGTTCATAGCGTACTCCCTTCCTAGACGAGATAGTAGACAGAGGGCTTGGTGCCGAACTCGGTGTGCAGTTGCGTGTACTCCCGGCTGGCCAGAAGCTTGGACACCTCGGAGTTCGGATCGTCCAGGTCGCCGAAGTGGCGGGCACGACCGATGCAGTCAGCCACACAGGCCGGCTGCTCGCCCTGTGCCACGCGCTGGGTGCAGAAGATACATTTCTCCACGGTGTGCTTCTCGTGCTTGGCAGCATCGGCGTCGCCCAGGGCGAAATCGGCGTAGTAGGCCGGCTCCTCCCAGTTGAACGAGCGGACGCCGGTGTAGGGGCAAGCGGCAAGGCACATGCGGCAGCCAATGCACTTATCGTAATCCTGGCGCACAATGCCCGTCTGCTCGTCCTTCCATGTGGCACCCACCGGGCACACCTTGGTGCAGGCCGGGTTCTCGCAGTGCTGGCAGGCCACGGGCCAATGCTGCATCTCGGGGTTGTCCCAGGTGCCGCCGGCCGTATCCGGAGCGTTGCCGCCCTCGGTAAGAACGCGGTTCCAGATAATGTTGTTGGGAATGTTGTTGGCCACTTTACACACGACCGAGCAGGTCTTGCAGCCAGAGCAACGCTTCAGGTCAATGACCATTCCGTATCTCATGGGTTCCTCCTCTTATTCCTGCGACTCTGCCACGCCGTCCCACGGCTCAATTTCCACGAGGCAATCGTGATAGGCGTAGGTGGGGCAGGTCCAGTCCACAATCTGCTTGCTCGTCAGGTCGTTGTTGCAGCCGCTCTTGTACTGGGAGCGCTGCCAGCCGCGGTCGATATCCAGACAGCCCGGGCGAATGCCGGCGCTGAAGGTGGCCTTGGCTACCGCATGGCCGCGATCGTTGAACAGGCGCACGTAGCTGCCGTCCTCGATGCCGCGAACTTCGGCATCAGCGGGATTGATGCGCACGCAGGGCTCGTTGATCTCCATCTCGCGCAGCAGCGGGTTCTGACCGTAGTAAGAATGCACGCGGAAGCGGCGGGTGCCGGCGGTCACGATGAGCGGATACTTCTCCGCCAGAGGATTGGCGTCGAAGCCGCCGGCCGTGACGGGCCACGCCTCCATGGGCGGCTCCCAATGCGGCAGCGCGATTGTGGAAGGATCCATGGGCTGGCCGTAGTACTCGATGGGGCCGGGGGTCTCCTGATAGAACTGCAGCTTGCCCGTCATGGTCATGTAGGCCGGCATAGGAACGGCTCCCACGTACATCACGCCGGCTTCCTTCAGCTTGTCGGCATCGATGCCCATAGCAGCTCCCATGGCCGTGTTCACCACGTGCTTCATGCCCTCGTCGAACTCTTCCTGGAACCACTCGTCCAAGCCGAGTCCACGGCCGATGAGGTTCGCCATGTCGTAGTCGGACTTGGCCTCGAACTTCGGCTCGACGGCCTTATCGGCCCAAACCAGACAGCCGTTCATGCCAATGGGGCCGCCCACTTCCTGAATGGTGGCCGCCGGCAGCACGATATCGGAAATGTCGGCCGTATCACACCACTCGATGTTGGCCGTCACCAGAAAATCGAACTTCTTGTAGGCCTCGATGGTCTGGTTGCAATCGGGAGCCGAGTTCACGATGTTCGCTCCGAAGGAGATGAGCATCTTGAGCGGTTGTTCTACCGTGACATCGGGAAGCTCCATCACTTGCTCGCCCATGTGCGCGGTCACGCCCGGAAATGTGTATTCTCCCGTGTCGAGCAGGTCGTTGAACATAAAGGTACCCAGCGACTGGACGATGGCGGGATGCTCGGTTTCCGTCTCATCGAAGCCGCTGGAATTAAGCGGGTAACTCATACGGGGCTCAGGCACCATACCGCGCATAATACGCAAAACGCTCACTGCCGCAATGGTATTGAAACCGTGCCCGTAATGGTCGATGCCATAGCCTTGGAAGATGTCGGCCATGCCAGGACGGCAAAGTAGGTTGGCGAAGGTGCGAATGGTTTCCTCGGGAACGGTGGTCACCTCGGACACCATCTCGATGGGATACTCGCTGATGCGGTCGATGAGCAGACTGTAGGCCGTATTGCAGCGCTGGCCGGCGACCTCGATGCCCTTCTTGCGCAGCACGGGGTTCTGCGCCGTGGAGGCGTAGCCCATGGCATTCGTGGCCTCGTCCCACACGGCAAAGTCGTCGGCATCGGCCGCCACGCCCTCTTCCAAGTCGCTCTTGCGCAGGAAGCGGCCGTCGGACTCCTTCACGAGGAACGGGGCGCAGGACTTCTGCTGCATGAAGGCATCATCCGTCTTGCCCTCTTCCTCGATGATCTTCGCCAAACCGAGAGCGAGCGCGGCATCGGTGCCGGGCTGCAGCGACACGAACAAGTCGGCCTTCTGTCCGATGGTGTTCTTGTTGGGGTCGACGACGATGAGCTTGCAATCGTTATTCTCAATCGCGTCAGCGATGTAATGCCAGGCGTTGGGCCAGGACACGATAGGGTTGTGGCCCCACACAACGAAGGTGTTCATTTGGGAGACGAGATCCATATCGACGCCGCCCTGATAGTAGAAGCCGCCCGCCGTGTACATGGTGCCTTGCGTGAGCGCGAAGTCAGTAGTTCGGTTCTGGTGCGAGAACTGGGCCACGTTCTCCAAACGGTTAAGGTTGTACATGTTGCGAGGCTCGGTAGTGCCGTAGGTGAAGGCGCATACGCTGCCCGTGCCGAACTCCGCCTGGTACTCCTTGATTTTCGTGCAAATGGTGTCGATGGCCTCATCCCAGCTGATGCGCTCCCACTGGCCAGCGCCGCGCTCGGTGCCCTCGGCCCGCTTCATGGGGTACTGGATGCGCTTCTCCTGCACGATGAGCGTGGGGATGGAGGCGCCGCGGGCGCACATGCGCTTCTGGTCGATGGGCGCGCCCTCGATCTCCTTGGCGCGCGTGAGCACCACGTTGCCGTCGCGCACCACGGCCTCCAGCGGACAACCCATGCAGGCGTTGCAGTAGGTCGTGCAGATCTTCTCGTCGCTTTGGGCCGAAGCCGTCTTGGGCGTAAGGGCCGCGAACCCCGCAGCCGAAACGCCGCCCGCAACGAGCGCGGCCGCGGCCGTGGTCTTGAGGAACCCTCTTCGCGTTAGAGCTCCCGTCGTGTTCTGAACAGGCTCCAAGATATCCCCTTTCCTCGTCTCGTGTACCCGTCGCGTTATTGACGGGCATCTTCTGGCCTCATTCTGAAATCGCGCGAGGCTTGAGGGGAGAATCTTTAAGTTGTTCGCCGGGAGCTTTTGGTTTACGAAGGAGCTCGCTTAGATATGGAGACGAACCGCCGTCAGTCCTTCCAGAGGACGAAATCTTCTTTGCCGCTGAAAAACCGCAGCAGATAGGGGTCGCCGAGCCCCTTCTTCGCAATGGTGCAGTAGAACCATTTCATGGGAGCCTCTTCAAGAGGAATGCACACCACGTCCGGAGCAACACGGGGAAACTTCAGATCGCGGTAGGCGTAGGTGAGCGTCACCCCGGTTTGCACCATTTCGAGCCGATTGTGCAAGCCCGAACGCGTACATACGAAGTTGAGCTTGACGCCACGCTCCTCGGTCGCTTCCACCAGGCGATCGTGCACGTCAAAACCCGGACCTTGGGAGGTGAAGGGACGTCCTTCCAAATCCTCGAGACGTATGAAGCTCTTCTCGGCAAGGGGATCATCAGCACGGACGGCGATATGAATGCGTCCCCCAATGGCCGTGTCGTAATCGAAAAGGGACTCGTTCACCACTGTGGCAATAAGGCTCGCATAATCAAGATCGCCCTCAAGGATTTGTTGGCGTAACTCCACGCAGTTTGCTTCGGTGAAGCGCATTCCCTTGGTCACGAGCTCGCTTGTCGAGGAAAAGTCGATGACCTGCCTCATCTCGCCCGAGGTCATAACGTCGCTTGCCTCCACCGATTGCCCAAAACGCACGATCCCTTGGCTCTTTAGCTTGCCGAGGTTCAACTCGGCCTCCATTTGCGCGAACGCACTCAACACCGGACGCGAGGTGCTGAACAGCAGATCGGCCGCCGCCGTGGGGAAGAGCACGTTGCCTCGGTTCTCGAACAGCGGCTCCCCCATTTCCTGGGCGAGCCGCGCCACCGACTTGCGCAATGCCTGCCGCGAAATGAACAGCGAGTCGGCCGCCTGCGTGAAGCTGCGCATCTCATAGACCCGAGAAAAGTACTTGATCTGCTGAATATCCATAACCCATCCTCGCGTCGTGAAACTTCGAATGACAACCCCGAAGCCGAATAGTTTTCCTTGCAATCGCCCGATACGATGGAAGGCCCGCACGAGGACGGGCCTTCCATCGATGCTAGCTTGTAAAGCTTAGCATCTTGAACTATATATGAGCGCGACGACTTTTAGGCACCGTAGGCGAAAGCCTCATAAGACGGATCCTTCTTGTACTCATCTCCGCGATAGGCATTCTCCGCATTCACGCCCGCCTTGGCTTCAATGGTCTCGTTATAGGGGATATCGTAGGACACCGTACGCTTAACGATGACCCACTTCCCATCGCGCCTCTCCCAAAGATCGTTGTAACGTACTCGTTGGTGAGCCAAGACATCACCAGGATTTGGGTTTGCGTCTTTTACGGCAGTTGCCTGTGCTTTGCCATCGGGCGAAAAAATTTGATTGATGTGCCCATAGGTGCTGGAACCAGCCGTCCCATTGTCGACGTTCACATCGATTCGCATGGCAGAGTACATGTGATGAGTCCACTTGCAACCGTTAAGATGATCGCCCAAGCAGCTATCGATGAACTGACGACCCGTCATGTTGGGGAAAATATCATAGTAATACGAACCGTAGTCAAGCAAGCTGTCTTCAGCGAAGACGCTGTAACCCAGCTCGTAGTCGATGCGATCGACAGCTTGAATATAGTTGAAAAGCTGAGCTCGAATTTCTTCGATGGACGCCAAGCGGTCAATCTCCTTTGCCAATGCCTTCAAATCCACGTCACCGGTAGACGGAAGATCATTGTTCGTGGCACAGCCCGTCATTCCAGTCAATGCTGCTGCTCCTGCGGCAACTGCAGCCCCTGCCAAGAAATTGCGACGATCCATTTTGTTAACCCCTTTCGTAGTTATTTGCTGGAACCTTTGTCCCAAGCTTCCCATGCTCCTGCTCCCTAAAAACTCTTGTTCGAACTTGGTCAATTCGTACTATCGATATGATGGGGCTAGCGAATGCCATCTCCAGCCCCATTCGCATTGCGCCGCGCCACCAAGCGGGAGGGGGAACTTGGTGGGCGGCATCGAAGTAGTTATGCAAGCGGTTCCAGCGTGACTACGTGCTGGCCGGCGATGCGACCGGAGGTGTAGGTCCAGCCGAGCGCCTGGCCGCAGCCGGCGTTCACCTTGCCCTTGAAGCCACCAACCATGTTGCCCACGGCATAGAGCCGCGGAATCACCTCGCCGAACACATTGAGCACCTGGGTGTTGGTGTTCACGTCCACACCGCCAGCCGTATCGGGCGAGACAGCGATCACGCGACCGGCGAAGAAGGGCGGCTGCATCAGCGGTATCGCTCCCTGGCGACCCAGCGCGTCGGCGCCACTCGCTGCGCCGTCGTTGAAAACAGCGATGGTCTTCGCAAGCGTGTCCGCATCCAAATCGAGCGCAGTGGCCAGCTCCTCCACGGTGTCGGCCTTGACGACGTAGCCACCAGAGATCTCCTCCTCGAACCCATCGCTGCAATATAGAACCGGTCCGCCATACTCAGCGGTCGCATCGGCAATACCCTGGTCCCAGATGTTCCACACGTAGCCGTTCGGCTGCTTCCAGACATCCCCCACGACGTTTTCAGTGGGGCGGCCGGTCTCCAACACATGACGCTGGCCGTCGGTGGAGACGAACAGGCCCGGAATGGAGATGTAGCCCGCAGAATTATCCTCGACCTTGCGCTCCAAACCAGGGGCCACATTGTAGGCGCACCACGGGTTCACCAGCTTGGCACCGAGCGCGCAGGCCATCATGATGCCGTCACCCTGCTGCCACGGCGAGCCGTAAGAGCCCATAATGGGGCGATCGTTGAACATGCCGGGCATTGCGGGCGACATAAAGCTGCGCACCATGTCGGCGTTGCGGGAGAAACCGCCCGTGTTCAGGATGACGCCCAGGCGCGCCTTGATGCGCTGCTCCTTGCCGTCATCTGCCACGATGACACCTTCCACCTCGCCATCGGCATTAGTCAGCAGACGCGTGACCTGGGTGTCGAACATGAACTCCGCACCTTGCTCCTCAGCCTTTTTGCGCAGCGGCTCGGTGAAACCGGCGCCGATGCCATCGGCGTTCTGGTGCATGCGGGCCACGGCGGGCGTCACATCGGTGTAGTAGTCCACCATGGTGCCCTGGGTCGACAGGCGCTCAGTGGAAAGAGCCGCGCCCTGCTCGGCTAGCCAATCGATGGTCTCGCCGGACTTCTCGGCGTACAGACGGCGCAGCTCGGGATTCTCGAAGCCCTCGGCCACAGCCGTCAGGTACTTGTCGAACTCCTCGACCGAATCATCGATGCCGGCCTCTTTCTGCAGCTTCGTGCAAGCACCCTGAATCATTCCGGCACACAGGGCTGAATTGGACATGGTGGCGCTGCTCATCACTTCGCACACGACAACTTCCTTGCCCGCCGCAGAGGCCTCAACGGCCGCAGCCAGGCCACCGCCGCCGGCGCCGGCGATCACAACGTCCACTTCTTTGTCCCACGCCGAATCGCTCGTGGAGCTCAGTTCCTGAGAAGCGGACGTTTGGGGCGCGCAACCAACCATGCCGGCAAAAGCGGCGGCTCCACCCATGAGAGCCGCGCCCTTCAAAAAGCTGCGACGATTGAGTCCTTCGTTCAGATTCATGATTGTCCCCTTTCCTTACATTAGTTGCCCTTCGGCACGACCCCATAGTGCGCTGGCGCCAGGCCGATAGCTAAATGCAAATGCGCGATCCGCTATCACGTTTCATGATGGCTTTTCGTGAAATCCGATATCGCTGTCTCGGACGTCGTGCTCTTGCTTTGCGCAACATGCGATAATGCAAAAAAGCAAGGGAGGAGGTTCGCTATGAGAACCGAGTACTTGCGAGAGTTCGTCGTTTTCTCTCGCTACTTAAGCTTCACCGATGCCGCCAAAGAGCTGTTCATCGCCCAATCAACGCTAAGCACCCATATTGCTGCGCTCGAGAGCGACGTGGGCTTTTCGCTCATCGACCGGAAAGCGGGCAACCGACTCACCGATAAAGGGGCCGTTTTTCTCGACGGAGCCCGAACACTGCTGGATGGACTCGACGAGACACTGGCACGGTGCCGAGAGATGGGCGATCCTGACGCCACTCTTCGCATCGCTGTTCAATATCCAACTCCTCTTTTTGCGACCAAACTTAAAGAGCGGCTGCCCATGCCCTTTGCTTTCGTCGAACACGATTACCGAGATCCCATCTTCCAGCCCATCGCCAATGGCACGGCCGACATCGTGCTCGATTACGACTACACGCCTTTTGCCTCACTCGTAAAGGAGGCGAGCGCTCTCGATCTGGTAACAAAAACGTGTTTGGCCTTCCGCATGAGTATCAGCATGATGGCGTCGAATCCCCTGGCAAGCAAGTCCGCACTTTCGCGCAGTGACCTTCGCGGCGCATCCATTATCATCAACGATGCCCACAATTACGACCGCATCCGCTATCTTTACGAGCGCATGTTGGGCGACAGTTTGAATCTGCGCTTCAGCCTTCAGCCCATCAACGGCATGAGCGGTCTGGCCTTCGCCACCTACGGCGATGGGCTGCATATTTGCGGGCTGTCCGAAAACCGCCACTGGTTCGCCGACCGCGCCGACGTGGTGCTCTTCGAAGAGCTCGACGGAAAGCCCTTCGGCATGCCCACCTCTCTCACGTATTCAGCTGACGCCAGCGATTGGGTTCGTGAAGGTGCAGCCATCGTTCTCGAGTGCATGGAGGCTTGCAGAAAGGAAAACGGACTTGCGAGCTAAGCGCTAACTGAATGCGCTAGACATAAAACTGACAAGTTACTCAGGCAGGTGGCGCGTAACTCTTTTGAAAATGTCGCAATAAACTCCCAGTTTCTTACGACATTTCGGATTATAGGAGGAAGACTGGCGCCTTTTATCACGACATCGAAACGCCCCGCGCCCTGCGACGATAGGCACAAATTGCCTGTTTTCGTTGCAATCACTTGAAACGAAAACTGTTTTCGTTGCATAATGTTTGCAACGATGAGACGTAAAGGCGGCCACTATGCGCGAAACAGCCACTCTTGAGTTTAAACAACAGCTGTCGAAAAGTTACCTGAAGACCGTCAGCGCCTATGCCAACTACGGCACGGGGAAGATCATTTTCGGCATCGCAGACGACGGCACGCCCGTCGGACTGGCCGATCCGCAAGACACCTGCCTTCGCATCGAACACGCGATTAACGACTCGATCGATCCAGTGCCTCGTTTCGAGTTGGCCATCGAAGAGGACGCAAGAACAGTCACGCTAACGGTGCATGAAGGTCCCGATAAACCCTATCTTTTCTCGGGGCGCGCCTATCGCAGAGCCGACACCTCCACCGTCGAGGTGAGCCGCCTTGAGTACGGCAGGCTCGTCTTGACGGGTGAGCATGTCAGCTTCGACGCCCTCGTCGCAAAAGAGCAGGACCTCGCATTTGGCCATCTCGAGAAGGAGCTCGCCTCCAAACTGGGGCTCAAACCCCTCGATCAAAATTCCCTTATTTCGCTTGAGCTTATGACACCTTCCGGCGAATACTGCAACGCGGCCGCCCTTCTCGCCGATAGCAATCATTTCCCTGGCATTGATATTGCGCGCTTCGGCGAGAGCATCAACATCATCAACGCCCGGCACACGTTCGAGCACATGTCGGTTCTTGAGCAGATGCAACGCACGCTAGAAGTGTTCGACACCTACTACGCCTACGAAGAAATCGTCGGATTCGAGCGCATAGCGAAGACGCTCGTACCGCGGGAGGCTTTCCGGGAGGCTATCGCCAATGCGCTTGTCCACCGTTGCTGGGACGTTCGCGCCAACATAAAAGTGGGCATGTTTGCCGATCGCATTGAAATAACCTCGCCAGGAGGACTGCCTGCCGGAATCACAGAGGAGCTCTACCTCGCAGGAGGCCCTTCAGTGGCTCGCAACCCAATCCTTGCGAACGTTTTCTTTCGACTGGGACATATAGAACGGTTCGGTACGGGCATCCCGCGCATCCTGGACGAATACGCCCATGAAACAGTATCGCCCTCTTTCGCTCTGCGCGATAGCTCGATTACGGTGATGCTTCCCGTGACAGTGCTTGAGAACGTAACACTCGACGAGGAAGCCATACTTGCCGTGCTCGCCAAGGGCTCTGCTCTCACACGATCCCAGATAAGCGAAAAGACGCAGCTATCGAAAAGCAAGGCTATCAGAACTCTGAATGCATTGGTTGAGAAAGGACTCGTAACTAAGGTCGGCGAAGGCCGCTCCGTCCGCTACGAGAGAAACTAGCGGGAGAAAGCCCTTCGATATTTCTCTGTAACACCAAACCGCATCCTCCTCGCAACGAGCAGCTCAACGGTCACAATCCCATTGCAGCCGTCTCGCACGCCGATGGCATAATCGTGGGGCGCGGCCGTGGCGGCCGCGTTATGATTCGCTCGTTATGGAATCTTTGCAGCGAGACATATCGGATGAGAGGGACGCGCGTCGGCCCGATGGGCGCGACGAGCTCGACAAGTCAAACAGCCCGGCCACCCGCCCTAAGCGAAATCGACGCGATAAGCGCGACAACGGCATCGATATGCTCAACGGCCCCTTGCCGGGCAAGATTCTGCGGTTCGCCATTCCCCTGGCGCTGAGCAGCATCCTCCAGCAGTTGCTGAACTCGGCGGATGCCTCCATTGCCGGACAGTTCGTCAGCAGCTTCTCGCTCGCGGGCATCGGCGGCGTGAACCCGGTGACGGCCATGTTCGTGAATCTGTTCGTGGGGCTCTCCATCGGCGCCAACGTGGTGGTGGCCATGCATGTGGGTGCCGGCGAGTTCCACAGCATCAAGAAGAGCGTCCACACGGCCATGGCGCTCTCACTCATCGCCGGTATGGTCCTGGGCGGGGCGGGGCTCGCCGTGGCCCCCTGGGTGCTAGATGCCATCGGCATGCCCGAAGACTCCCTCGCCGACGCGCTCACCTATGTGCGGCTTTACTTCTGCGCCATTCCGTTCCTCACCATCTACAACTTCGGGTCAGCGCTACTGCGGGCCCACGGCGATGCGAAACGGCCGCTGTACGCCCTCGCTGCCGCCGTCGTGGTGAACTTCGTCCTCGACCTCGCCTTCGTGCGCCTGTTCGGCTGGGGCACCGCCGGCATCGGCATCGCCACCGTCATCGCCGCCGCCCTGAGCGCCGTCATCGTGGTGGCGTTCCTTATGCGCGAGGAAGGCCCTTTCCGGCTGCACCTGCGCGAGCTGCGCATCTGCGGCCCCGAGCTGGTCGGCATTCTGCGCATCGGCGTTCCCGCCGGCATCCAGGGCGCCGTGTTCTCGCTTTCCAACACCGTTGTGCAGGCGACTATCAACGGCTTCGGCTCGGCGGCCATCGCGGGCTCGGCAGCCACGCTGAACTTCGAGTACTACACCTACTTCTTCGTGAACGCCTTCGGCCAGACCGCCGTCACGTTCACCGGCCAGAACTTCGCTGCGAAAAATGTCGACCGCTGCCGGGCCATCTTCCGGTGGTGCGTGCTGTTCGGGTTCACCTCGTCGCTCATTTTGGGCGTGACGTTCACGGCTTTGGGCACCCGAGCGCTAGGGCTGTTCACCACGGACGCAGCGGCCCTCAGTTTCGGGCTGGTGCGCCTGTGGTTCGTGGAGCTGCCCGACTGCCTGACCACCTTCTACGAAGTGCCCGCCGGCGCCATGCGGGGCATGGGCTGGTCCACCCTGCCGGCGGTCATCACCATCCTCGGTTCCTGCGTGCTGCGCGTGGCGCTCGTGACCTGGGTGTTCCCGCTTTCGGGCACCTGGGACACCCTTATGGTGATTTATCCGGTCACCTGGTCGTTCATGATCGTGGCCATGCTCGTCTCCTATTTCATCGTGCGCCGCCGCTGCTACCGGTCTATTGAGCCTGCGGCTGCGTAGGACGGCGTGCCCCCATTGGATCCGTAGCGGCGTGGGACGGTCGCGCCCCATCGAACCCGCAGCGGCGTAGGTCGGCATAGGTCGACGGTTTCCCGTATAATGGGCTCAACGCCGAACCCTCAGCCCCAATGTCCCGCGTCCCAAGTCGAGGCGCCCCATGCTCCGAAAGGCGGTGAACCTCGTGACCCTTGCCCATTACGTGCTCATGAACAAAAACACGCCCGTGCTGTCGTTCGACTACGACCTGGGTGACCACAAGGCCGTGCGCATCCGCGAGGTGTTCGCCCCCGAAGCGGCGCCATTCGGACTCGTCGACCGCCGAGGCGACCTCTCCAAAGCCGAGCTGAACTACTGGTGGCGTCACCGCGCCATTCCCTCCTCGCGCGCGCAGATCAAGCGCCTTCTGGAGAACCTGCAGCTGGAAAGCACGCTGGTGCTCGCCGAGAAGAGCTTCGGGCTGTCGCTTTCCGACCGCTACTGGCTGAACGACGAGGACGATGCCGCCTCGTGGAATGCCGTCAACTTCTTCGACAACGACTTCGCCGACGATCTGGGTTTTCTCACCTTGGGGCAGGACTCAGCAGGCTCCTCCCCCGATGCGCCCGACTACCGCACGGTGAATCTCTCCTCCCCTAACGGCACCTTAGGCGGCGACCTTCTGAAGAAGTGGAAGATCATGAACGGCGAGCGCGTGCTGCTGAAGTCGGGCGTCGGCGCCTTCAACCAAGAGCCCTACAACGAGGTGGCCGCTACGGCGTTGCACCGTCGGTTGATGGAGCCCGGCGAGTTCACTCCCTATACGCTGTTCGAGGACGGACGCCGGGTGTACTCTGCCTGCCCGAACCTGCTGGGGCCCGACGAGGAACTGGTGGCCGCCTGGGACGCCATCCGCAACGTGAAGCAGCCGAACAACTTGTCCGATCTGCGCTTCTACGTGAAGCGCCTGGAGGATCTGGGGCTTGACGCCGACGCCACCATGACCTCGCTGGCCAAGATGTTCGCCGGCGACTTCGTGCTGGCCAACCGCGACCGTCACTACCGCAACTTCGGCATCATCCGCAACGTGGAGACACTTGAGGTGACGGGCATCGCGCCGGTATTCGATTCCGGCTCGTGCTTGTGGTCCGACGCGGAATTCCTGGAAGTGCCCGGCGATTTCCTGTATATGGCCAAGCCCTTCAAAATGAACGGCATGAAGCCGGTCGACCAGCTGCGCCTGTTCGACGGCTATTTCGACTGGTTCGACCCGGTCATGCTGGACGGCTACCCCGAGGAAGTGGGCGCCATCCTTTCCCGAAACCCCAACATCCCCGAACGCCGTGTGGCCACCATCGTGGACGCCGTGCGCGACAAGGTGGCCCTGCTCGCCCGCATCGCGCGATAGCGACGGCGACCAGCAGCAGGAGCACCAAGCCACCGAAGAGACGGGCTTGAATTAATCTGGCACCAACGCCGACCATGCCAGACGGCTACTCCGAGGAAGCAGGCGCTGTGCTTTCCAGCAAGTCGAGCAACTCCTGACGCGAGTGAATACCCAATTTCTGATAAATATGGCTTGTATGAGAGTTCACCGTGTTCACGGAAATACTCAGCTCTTCTTGAATGCGCGGCGTCGAACGTCCCTTCGCAATCAGCCTGAGAACATCTGCTTCGCGTTTCGACAACCTCCCGACCTGGGCAATCCGATCGCATTTCTCCGAGAACGCACCCTGCATGCTATCGGGCGCATCTGCGATCGCGAACAGCGATGCGCCATAGCGGTCAGTGAAAACGAATGAGTATATCGTCACAACGAGTAGACCCATCGCCACCGAAAGCAATCCAAGTAAGTCAGATGCACCGGGAGCTGCAGCTTGGTATGCCTTGAAGGAGACGAAACCGAGAAGCAAGTCGAGGGAGAATGCGATTCGCGTGAGCGAAAACACCAGCAACGGGGCAATGCGATAGCTCCTGCAGAAATTGAAGGCGAGAATCGAAATCATGGTTTTAAAGAGAAAGGCCCCGAAGTTGGTAATGCCATACATGAAATAAGGCCAATGCTGCACATAGGGCATCAACAGCACTGCCGTCATCGTCAGAAGCAGTGAGAAGCGATATGCAAGCGACATTTGATGGCCGTGACTGGCGATGATAGCAACCAGCATGATGATGCTCACGGTTTTTACCACCACGAGCACGAGGTTCAGGCTTCCCGAGTAAAACTGCAGATCGCTACCTTCCAAATAGAAATTGCGCATGAATTCATCTACAAAGCTGACGAAGAAAATACTGCAGCACAAAACCACCAACGACCGATATTCCTTGGTATGCCGCGCCGGCAACTTTACCTCCGACGCAAAACTGGAGCAGACGGGACACCGCACAAGCAGCACCGCCGAAGCAATGGGAGCCGCACAGGCAACAAAAACCATAATCCACGGACTGACATCGGGCAGGTACGCCACCGTTGTGAACAAATACATGAACAAGCTGTTCGCGAATGAGCCAAGCACGAACCCGATAAGATCACCGGCTTTGCAAAACGCTTGATACCATGCAACGAACAGCCACCCCGACGCCAAGCCAGTCAAAACCCCCGCGCAAAGCTGAAGCAGCATATCGGTCATCGAGTCCCCCGAGGAGAAGGGAATCATAAGCGTTCCAACGCTCGCGCACAGAGCCGTCCCCAGGATGGCGCGACCGTTCTCCAGCAACGCCTCGAAGCGTTTCGGGCGCACAAAAGCCGGCAGCAAAGAGACAGCCGATACAACAAGCGATATCTCGTACACCTTAACCGAGGCGTTCTGCGGAAACAGCTGTGGCGCGAAAAAGCAGAGGCTTAGCCACACTTGGCACAGCGCGAATCCTACAACCAACGGAATACCCACATGGCCCATTTCTGCTACAAAGCGCGCACGCATTGTAGCCCTTGCCTCACTCACGATCCGATCCTCCTCCTCTTGCTCTTCTCACTAGAAACTAGTGAGAGGCTCCCTGTTCTGGGAAAATGCCTCCTGAAAACCCCAGCCCCACACGCCAATCCCGCCATCCCCGTCAATTTCACCCTTTTCCCTTGATGACAGAGCCCCTGTGCCTTTCCTAGTATCGTGGCCCAACGAAAGATCGCATAAAACACGGGGAGGTCGAAAACAACGATGAAAACACCGAAGAATATGGCCAAGCACACCATAGCACTTGCTGTGGCAATGGCGGTCATTATAACAGTCGGCTGCTCGTCGCAGCCCGCGAAATCAACAGAGTCAGCCAATGACGCAGCACCCCAGCAAGCAGCGGAAGAGAGCGCTCAGGTAACGTGGACGCCCGATTCCGACTGCGCAAGCTGTCATGCCGACGAAAGCGCCTCGACGACCGATGCGTCAATGGGAGCCGGCATTCACGCCCAAAGCGCTCAAACAACCTGCACCGCCTGCCATACCGACGAGAGCAACCTGGCAGAAGCCCACAAGAACATGACCTCGGGCGCCACGCCCAAGAAGCTCAACAAGACCTGCGTGAGCCCCGAGGGATGCAAGGCATCTGGCTGCCACGACCTCAGCAACGAAGAGATGGCCGCGCTCACCCAAGAGGTCACCGAACTAACGGACTCCAAGGGCACTCAGGTAAATCCCCACGAAGTCATGGGGCTAACAGAGGGGCATGCAGAAATCGTCTGCACCGATTGCCATCGTATGCACAAAGAGAACATCGGCCCCGCCGAAACCTGCATCAGCTGCCACCACGCAGGGGTCTACGAGTGCAACACCTGCCACTAAGCACCTGCCACCGCATACTCGCCGCCACTAAGTTGACGCGCGTATTTTCCGCAACGGGCTTAAGCGCACAACCCTGCGCTGCCACCTATACCAAAACGAGGGAGAGGATCGAACATGAGTCAGACACGAAGGGATTTCATTAAAGGAGCCGGAGTCATCGCAGCCGGAGCTGCTGCGCTTACGGGCATGACGGCCATCTCGGGCTGCAGCGCATCAACCAGCGATGCCAAAACCGAAGCCAAGCACACCTGCGACGTCGTCGTCGCTGGTGCCGGCATCGGAGGCTTAGCCGCAGCCGTGAGCGCAGCCGAAGCGGGCGCCAACGTCATTCTCGTTGAAGCTTCGCAGCATGTTGGAGGCACCAGCCGCTTTGCCGCCGGTGCTTTCGGTCCCCGCTTCGGTGCCAACTGGGACGAAGCCTACGCAAAGGCCCCCATGTCGGACCCCGAGCTCGGCAAGCTCGTTTGCGACAACTGGGCATCCTATATTGAGTGGATCGACGGCATGGGCCTTGTCACCGAAGAGCTCGCTCCTGACAGCCCCTATGTCTGGATGGGCGGCAAGCGTCCTGCCGAGGAAGGTTCCAAGAGTTACACCGACGAGTACCTGCAGCAATTCGGAGAGATTTTCACCCAGAAGGGCGGCACCACGCTTTTGGGAACCCGCGCAACAAAGCTTCTGACCGACGAGAGCGGAGCCGTCGTGGGCCTTATGGCCGAAGATGCCGAGGGGCCTTTCACTATTGCCGCTAAATCTGTCATTCTCGCAACAGGCGGCTGGCAGTGCGACAAGGAAATGTGCACCAAGTACATTGGTCGCCATGCCGACCTGAGCCAAGCTCAGTGCGTTCCCTATCTGGACGGCTCCGGCATTAAGATGGGCGTCGAGGTAGGCGCGCAGCTCTCCCGCAGCTTCGGCTCGTTCTACGGCCATCCGCAGCCTTGGCCTACGAGCTATCTCAATGGCATCGACAACATCGACGGTTACGAGAATGTCGAAAACATCGATGACGTGCACGTTCTATACTACGGAACCACCGAGCACTCCATCCAGGGCATGGGCATCTACGTCAACACCCAGGGCAAGCGTTTCGTCAACGAGGGCCTCGGATCATCGCTGGTCAACCAGGAGGTCATGCAGCAGCCCATGGCTCGCGCCTACCTCATTCTGGACGAAGGCGTACGCGAGATCATTCGCAATACGCCCTTCTGCAACGCCGCCGTCGTCGGAGGCGACCGCATCGACCACATGATTGAGCTGGGCATGACCGTTGTTCAAGCCGACAGCATCGAGGAACTCGGAGCGAAAATCGTAGCCGAGACCGCCGACGGCGTTAGCTTCAACGCCGCCAACATGATCGCGACAGTTCAAGAGTACAACGAGGCCGCCAAAGCAGGCACTGCGGAAACGCTGGACGTGCCCCACGCTGGCGTGGTTCCCGCGACGCCCTTGGTTACGGGTCCCTTCTACGCCATCCCTGTGGTCGGCGGCATCATGGCCACGTTTGGCGGCCTGAAGATCAACACTGACACCCAGGTGATCAGCACCGCCGCCGAACCCATCGCGGGCCTGTATGCCATTCCCGGCGCAGCGGGAGGCATCATGAACGGCGACTACTGGTGCGTCATGAGCGGCTACTCCGTTCTTGGCCGCATCTCCGGCGCCACTGCAACGGCGTACGCCCAGAGTCTCGAAGCGTAAACCCTCCCGCGGGCGGCGGAGCGAGATGACGCCCCGCCGCCCGTTCTCGCATTTCAGAGAGACTACCGCGTCGCCTTCAGTGCGCTGAGCACCTTGCGGGCCTCGTTCAGGTTCGCCTCGATGTCGGCGCCCACCACGTCAAGATTCTCGGCACAGGCGAAGCGTGTCTCGGGGATACCGAACATGCCGGCGATACCGCAGAGGTACTCGTAGCCGTAGTTCATGGCGCTCACCTGGCCGCCGCCCGTGGTGATGTAGGTGAGATGCTTGGCGCGGCACAGCCCCTCGCAGCGTCCCTCCTCCGTGTAGTGGAAGGTCATGCCCATAACGGCCGCGTGCTCGATGTATATCTTCAGCGCTGCCGGGAACGACAGATCCCAGTAGGGAGCGCCGATGACGATCTCATCCGCCTCGGCGAAGTCCTTGCCAATGTCGAACATGGGGTCGTCGAACAGGCCCTTGGCCTCCAACTGGGCGCGATAGGCCGCCGAGTCGCCGTAGTAGGGCTCGAGGCGCATCTCGGACAGGTTCACTTCCTTCACGTCCTCGATACCTTCCAAATATTCACGGCACAGTTTGAGCGTGCGTGACTCGTCTCCGCGCAGGCAGGCGTTCACAAACAACACGGTCATAGCGTTCCTCCTTTTCCCTTTGAACAACGCCATTGTACCGCGAGCTGTCACCCACCCCGCGCCATCTTCAGCCACGAATCGACGTCTGTAGCACCAGATGCGCTCGTTCGGATGCCTCAGAAGGCGTTCGCGGGGCGCCCGCGCAGAAAGCAATCGGAAGATCTGGCAAGTTTTTTGTAACAGGGCAGGGGCGCTTTGCTTACAGGAAGTGGGCCAGACGCTGACGACGGGTGAAGGGCGCGATAATTACCGATGAACCTACTATGCCCAAGGAGGCATTCTCATGAAAATCGCCATTAAGCGCGTGTACGAACCTTACGAGGAAAGCGACGGGTACCGGGTGCTCGTCGACCGCCTGTGGCCGCGGGGACTCACCAAGGCGCGTGTGCACTACGACGAATGGGCGAAGTTCCTCGCGCCCTCGACCGAGCTGCGGAAGGCCTTCGGCCACGACCCTGCCCGCTGGGCCGCCTTCCAGAAGAAGTACGTCGCGGAGCTGAATGCGAACCCCGAGGCGCTGGATTTCGCGAAGAAGCTGGCCAGCCCCGAAATGGCCAAATACCCGCGCGTCACCTTGATATACGCCGCTCGCGACGAGAAAGAGAACGAGGCCGTCGTCCTTCAGAAGTGGCTCCCCGCGCACGAATAAGAAAAAGCGAAAGCGATTTTCGGACACTCCCAGGCAATATCAGCGACATTTTTAGCTCAGAATTTTGAGTTGTTAGACTTTGCAGCAGAAAAGAGCGTCGCAAAAATCGCAAATCGCAGCCATGGCGCTACGCCTATGCAGGGAAAACCTCTTCGAAGCCCCAACCTCCGCAGAAATACGTGAAGCAAAGCTCTAACAACTCGAATTTTTCGCCCGAAAGTAGGATGCAGATCGACCGGGCAGCCGATTGAGCGGACAGCAGATCGACCGGGCAGCCGATTGACCGCCCTGATCTTCCCTATCCTCTCCTCTGCTCCCGAATGGGCAGGTTGGTCACTTCCGCTTCCAGGGGCAGCGGCACGTCGTCGGCTTCGGCCTCGGCGGCGAGGCCTCCGTCCCAGGCGTCGAAGTCGGCCTTGCCCGGTAGGATGATGTTCAGCACGATGCCCACCACCGAGCCCACGGCCAGGCCCGACAGCGCCACGGTCACGCCGCCCACTTCGAAGGTGACGGCGCCGGCCGCGCTGTAGGCGATGCCGAGCGAGAGCACCAAGATGAGCGCCGTGATCAGCACGTTGCGGCTCAACATGAAGTCCACATGGTTCTCCACGAGGTTGCGGATGCCCACCGCCGAGATCATGCCGTACAGCACCAGCGACACGCCGCCGATGACGCAGGCCGGCATGCAGGAGATGACCGCCGCGAACTTCGGGCAGAACGACAGCAGGATAGCGAATCCGGCGGCAATGCGCACAACGCGCGGATCGAAAACGCGGGTAAGGGCGAGCACGCCGGTGTTCTCGCCGTAGGTGGTGTTGGCCGGCGCGCCGAACAGCGACGCCACGATGGTGGCCAGACCGTCGCCGAGCAGCGTGCGATGCAATCCCGGCTCGGCGATGAAGTTGCGGTTGCACGTGGAGCTGATGGCCGACATGTCGCCAATGTGCTCGATGATGGTGGCGAAGGCCAAAGGCATGATGGTGATGATGGCCGTGATGGCAAGCCCTGCGTCGAAGTTGGGGCCGAACAGCGCGAACACCGTGTTGTCCCACAGCACCGGCAGACCGATCCAAGGCGCCTCGACCACCGGCGTAAAATCGACGATGCCCCCGATGGCCGCGGCCAGATAGGAACCGACAACACCGAGCAGGATGGGGATGATGCGGATCATGCCGCGCCCCCAGATATTACTGATGACGATAATGATGATGGCCACGAGCGCGATAGGCCAATTCGTCTCGCAGTTGGCAATGGCCGAACTCGCCAGAATGAGTCCGATGCAGATGACAATGGGGCCGGTGACCACCGGCGGGAAGAATCGCATGATGCGCTGGGGCCCGAACGCCTTGAACAGCGCCGATACCACCAGGTACAGAAGACCCGCGCAAGCCACACCCAAGCAGGCATAGGGCAGAAGATGCGCCTCGCCGTTGGGCGCTATGGCCGCGTACCCCGCAATGAACGCGAACGACGACCCGAGGAACGCCGGCACTTTCCCCTTCGCGAGGAAATGGAACAGCAGCGTGCCCAGACCGGCGAACAGCAGCGTGGCCGAAACCGAGAGCCCCGTGAGCGTAGGCACCAGAATGGTTGCGCCGAACATGGCGAACATGTGCTGGATGCCGAAGACGGTCATCTTCGGAGCACCTAACGTGCGGGCATCGTAGACGGCATCGGATGCGTCGGGGGCGCCCATGGTGGGCACGGTTTTGGAATCGCTCACGGAAACCTCGAATCTTCGCGGGAATCGGTCGCCGCCCATTATGGCACGGCTTCCGTTGCCGCCGGGTTTCGCGCCCGCAAAGGGGCCGAGCGCCCCGCAAACCGCCCGGCGCTCTCATGTTAAGAGCCCCCTCTTTCGCTGAAATGGGCAAAACCGGGCACCTCTCGTAATTTCTCGCGGGTCTTCTCATCGCCTCCCGAGCGTCTCCCCAGGTGACATCTGCGCATTTCTCGGCTTTTCGCTCGAAAGACTACGAGAAGTGCCCTATTTTGCCCAAAGGGCCGCCCCGAGATAGGAGGGGCGGCCCAAATCGTCAGCTCCGGAAACGAAGGTTAAGGCAGACGTTTCGGAGGAAGTGAAATGGCGACCATCGCACGCTCGCCGCATCGATCCGACCAGCCGCGACGAGCGCAAAGGTGGCTAGTCGAACTGACGCAGGGCTCGGCCGAGACGCGCGAGGCCCTCGCGCAGCACCGGTTCGGGCGCGCAATAGCCCAGACGCGCGCCGCCGGGGAGCTCGAAGCGGTTGCCGGGCACGAGCAGCACGCCCTCTTCCTTCAGCAGCTTGATGCAGAACTCCTCGTCGTCCATCGGGATGTCCCACTTGATGTAGGCCACCGACACGCCCTTGGGCGCCTGCCAGGTGACGCGCGGCTCGTTGTCGATCCACTCCTGAGCGATGGCCATATTGCGGAACACAATCTCGCGGTTGCGCTCGAGCACGGCCTCGCGATTCTGCAGAATGTAGGTGGCCAGCGCGTCGTTGAACTCGCCACAGCAGATCATCGTGTAGTCACGGTACACGCGGAACTTGTCGGCCAGCTCGCGGTTCGACACCGTCCAGCCAATACGCGCGCCGGGCACCGAGTACGTCTTCGAGATGGAGTTGGTGACCACGGCCTTGTCGTACAGGTCGGCCATGGACCAGAAGTTCTCCGTGTTCTCCAGCGGCAGGTACACCTCGTCGGAAAGCACGTAAGCGCCCACTGACTGGGCGATTTCCACGATCTGCTCCAGCATCTCGCGGTCGAGCACCGCGCCGAGCGGGTTCGAGGCGTTGTTGATGCAGATGAGCTTCGTATCGGGGCGCACCAGCTCCTTCAGCTCGTCGATGGAGGGATTCCAACCGTTCTCCTCGCGCAGGTGCCAGTACTCCACCTCGGCGCCCAGGGTGCGGGGAATCTCGTAGAGCGGCTGATACGTGGGGTACTCCGCAATCACGTGGTCGCCCGGCTCTACCAGCTGCATGAGCGCCATCAGGTTCGCGCCCGTGGTGCCGTTGGTCTGCAGGATGCAATCCGGGTCAATTTCGCCGCGGTAGAGCTTGGCCACCTCGGCCTTGAACTCGGGCGAGCCCTCGATCCAGCCGTAGTTCATCTTCTCCTGGTTCAGGCGGTCATAGAAGGTGGCGCCCGCCTGGCCGTCCAGCTGCAGGATCTCCCCCATCGTCATAGAGGCGATCGTGGACTGCGCGATGTCGTAGGTCGCGCTCTTCTCCCACACGTTCAGCCAGTCTTCAACACCGATAGTCTTGATGTCCATGGAACTTGCTCCTTTATCGACTAGATGCTGATGACGCCCATGGCGAGCAGCACGAGGGACAGCACGCCGAGGGCGGAGATGACGCCCATGCAGATCTTCTCGCCCGTGGTGATGGCGTTGCCGTAGTCCTTGCGCGCCTTCACGTAGATGAAGAAGCCGGGGATGTAGCCCACGCAGGTCAGCAGCAGGAAGGACCAGCCGTTGAACAGCACACCGATCACCTGGAAGGCCACGGCCACGAAACCGATGGCAGCCTGGACGCCGTCCTTGTTCTGCACGCCCCACTTGGCCTGATAGGCAGCGGCGAAGGCCCAGGTGATGACGATGGCCACGGTGCACATGGAGAACGCGAAGTCATAGGCATCAGCCGAGAACAGCAGGATGATGAGGAAGGCCTGGGTGCACGCGCCCACGATGAGAAGACTCATGGAGGGAGCATTGTGGCTGTTCAGCTTGCCCCAAGAGGCCGGCAGCAGCTTGTAGTCGGCCATTTCGGAGGTCGTCTCGGCGGGCAGGATGGTGAACGACAGCCAAGAACCCAGAATGGAGATGATGATGGCGATGGAGATGAACGGGCCACCCCAACCGGGAGCCATGGAGGAGAACACGTAGACGAGCGCGGGGTAATCGAGCGCGGCCACCTCGGTGGAGGACATGTAGCCGTAGGGCAGCACGGAAGCGCCCACGTAGATGAGCATCAGGCAGATGAAGCCGATGAGCGTGGCCTTGCCCACGTCGGTCTTGCGGGCAGCGCGGGAAGACACGACCGAGGCGCCCTCGATGCCCACGAAGCACCACATCATGATGATCATGCAGTTGAAGATCTGGGTGCCGACGCTCCCGAGCGGCGCCGCGTCGGGCCCGTACTGCCCTGCGGCCACGGCGTTGTCGTACACGTTGCCCCAGAAGTCGGCCGTGAAGACGCCGGCGTTGAACAGGAAGATGCCGAAGATGAGGGTGACGGCGATGGCGGCCACCTTGCACACCATGACGATGGCGTTAAGGAAGGCAGCGCTCTCGACGCCGCGAATGACCAGGTAGGTGAGCGCCCACATCACGATGGAGGCAATGATGATGCAGGGAATGGTATTGCCCGGCAGAAACGCGGGGTAGAAGTAGCCGATGGTGGACATCATCATCGTGGCGAAGGCCACGTTGCCGAGCCACGCCGACAGCCAGTAGCCCCAGCCGGAGATGAAGCCGGCGAGCGGGCCCCAACCGGCATCAGCGTAGGAGAAGATGCCGTGCAGATCGCTGCGCTTCTCGGTGAGGTTGTTCAACGAGAAAGCCAGCGCCAAGAAGCCGACGCCCACGATGAGCCATGCGATGAGCACCGCTCCCGGGGAGGCGACGCCGGCCAGCTGGCCGGTGATGGCGAACACGCCCGAGCCGATGCACGAGCTGATCACCATGCCGATGAGCCCGATAAGCCCAATGCCTTTCTTTTTCTCTTCCATACTTCAATCCCTTCTCTTGCCGGTTTTATACCCACGAGCGCCCTGTGCGCTCGGTGTCCCCATGCAAGGGCCGCCCCATGGCGACGCGGCCCTGCGCTTGAGACGGCTCTCTCCCTTAACGAGCCGCCTGGCGAAAACGAACGCCCTGTCGTCCCACGGTGACGGCACCCGTACCGTGCGAATGACCTATGAGCGATCGAGCTTATCGCCCGCGCGAACCACTATGAAAGAGGTCAACTAAACAGAAAAGCGGTAAAATGGGTGTATCAGAGGTAAGCAACGGGGCGTAATCGGAGCGCCAAGACCGATACACCTTCGATAAACGCCTGATGAGAGCCGAGGAGACGCCCGTGGAATTCGCCACCTACTACTTCACGCTTCTGGTTATGCTCGCCTCGGTGCTGGCGGCCGCCACGTGCTTCTCGGCTTACCTGGTATCGCGGTCGCGCGCGATGATCCTCGCGTTCGGGGGCTTTCTCTGCTACTTCATCGATGTCGCCTTCATGCTGCAGGACAGCATCGCCGCCGTCGTGCTCGGCAGCAGCGCGGGGGCCGACGCGGGCTACCTGCTCATGCGCTCGGTGGCCACCATCCTCATCGGCGATGCGTGCCTGACCTTCTTCTGGCTGCTCGTCTGCGACTTCGTGGGCGAGCGGCGTCGCGGCCTTATGGCGGTGCCTCCCATAGCGTTTCTCATCCTCAGCCTGGGACTGCTCATGGGCGCCGACACGCCGGAGGGACGCTTCTGGTTCTACTCGCTGCGCATGATCTACGTGTTCTGGATGCTCGGCTTCGGTCTGTTCCGCTATCTGACTTGCCGCGACGAGACGGAGCGAACGCGCATGGCCCGAGGCCGGGTGGCCTTCGTCGTCGTGGCGGCGCTGGCGGCACTCGTCGTGACCGAGGATGCGCTGCTGTTCCTCGTACTGCGCACCGACGGATTCATGCTGGGGCCCATCCTCATCTCCGCCGAGCGCAACTACGCGGAGAACCTGCTTTTCCTCGTCGGCGCCCTTCTGGCCATCGGCTACGCCGTTCGCTCGCTGGCCCTGCGCTTCGAGAAGCCACCGGCCGACGAGAGCGACGAGCGCGCCGCGCGCATCGGCGACAACCTGCTCATTTACGCACGGCGCCACGGCCTGACCGACCGCGAGAGCGAAGTGCTGCGCCTTATTCTGTAGGGGAAGGACAACCAGAACATCGCCTCGACGCTCACTATCGCGCCGAGCACCGTGAAGGTGTACGTGCACCGCCTTCTGCAGAAAACAGGGTGCGAGAATCGCCAGGGCCTCATCCAAGATTTCTGGCGGAGCGCCTAGCTGCCTAGCCGCCACAAGAAGGCTGGCACACGGCGCAAGACGCTCCCCTACGGAATGAGGTCGTAGGGCATTTCCCGTTTCACCAGATAGAAGATGAGCAGGATGATCACCATCCACGGCACCCATAGATAAGCCAGCACGAGAGTGACCGAGCGGGCCGCGTAGAACACCACCCGGTAGCCCGTCGTGCGGGGATGGGTCTCGAAGGTCATGCGCACGAACGAGCCGCCCGGGGTAGAACCGTCGTGGAACCAGGGGATGATCACCTCCACCACGACGAGTGCGATGATCGCCAAGCCGTTGATGATAAGGGCCGCCGTCTGATTCGCCGTCATATCCGGAAACGTCGGCGGGGTTAGGCCGGCCACCTCAAAGCCTACGGCCACCGCGCCATAGGGCACGACCGCCACCAGCCACACGATAACGAGATCGATCCACAGGGCCACGCAACGACGCACGAAACCGGGATGCTCCGTCGGCTCCGCATCGGCCAGCTGCCCTGGCGGCACCACGCGGCCGAGCAGCCATGCGCACACCCAGCCGAGGGCAGCACCCAGGGTGTTGGTGATCACGTCGTCCACATCGCAGCAGCGGTAGGCGTAGGGGTAGATGCCGAACAGGCCCGTGAACTGGGACACCTCGATGAGCAGGGATGCCGATGCGCCCAGCAGCACCGACGGGAGGAAGCGCAGGCGCAAAAGCCGTCCGGCAATGAAGCCCAGCGGCATGAAGAACACCACGTTGAAGGCCAGCTGGAACACGGCTTTCAGGCCGTCCTTCGCGATATCGTTCATGAAGTTCATCGGGTTGAAGTTGGGGGCGACGCCGTAGGTGATGCCGAGACCCGCGTCCCCTTGGGGCAACGGGTACAGCGTGAAGCAGCCGAGGCCGCAGACGTAGAGTACCGTGAGGTAGGCTCCCACAAACGTGCCGAAGCGCAACCGCCCGTCACGATGATAGAGGTAGGCCAGAATCGGCAGCGTGAACATGAACGAAAGCACCGGCCACAGCACCAATGCCGCAGCGAAGTTATCGCTATAGTTTCCCAAAAAATGCTTGACTGCGTTCATGCCGGTTTCCTCGCTCGCCTCCGCGCTTCTCCTCTTGCAAAGCCAGCATAACGGACGCGCGCAAGCAGTGCAGCAAAGGTGACAACAAGGTAAGTGAAGCGATAGCGGCTCGTAAGGAGCGCCTTCCCCTCGACTCATTTGCTCCCGAACGATAGTGGTGCTATGCTGGGGACTTTCTCCGAGCAGATCAAATCCACCGTAGAGGAGAGAGCTATGAACATCACCGTGTACTGCGGGTCGAACTTCGGTGACAACCCGCATTTCGAAGAGGCCGCCCGCAACTTGGGCGCCTGGATCGCCCGCGCCGGGCACACGCTCGTGTATGGCGGCAGCTCGGTCGGACTTATGGGAACCGTGTCGCGCGCGGCCATCGAAGGCGGCGCACCCGTTATCGGCGTGGAGCCCGCCTTCTTCATCGAGGCCGGCGTGGCCCAGCACGACCTGACCGAGCTTTTCGTCTGCGACACCATGGGCGAGCGCAAGGCGAAGATGATCGAGCTGGGCGATGCATTCGTGGCGCTGCCAGGAGGCGTGGGGACCCTCGAGGAAATCTCGGAGATCTTCACTCGCGTGCGTCTGGACATGGGGCCCCACGAGTGCTTCTTGCTGAATATCGATGGGTTCTACGATCCGCTTCGCTCGTTTTTGGAATCGATGGTCGAGCACCGCTTTTTCGATCAGTGCGACCTCGATCGCTGCCACTTTCCGCGCTCCGCGGAAGAGCTGGCACGCCTTCTGAGCACGGCGGACACGCGCCGCACCATCCGCTGCGACGGCCCGTTGCTGCAGAAAGCCGGCTAGCGCTCCCCACGGGGATGTCCGGTGTTCCGACCGAGCGAGTTCCGCAGCGACCGAAACAGCCCAGTGGGCTGTTTCGCAAAGCGAGGACTGTCTGAGCGAATCGGAATACCGGGCAGCCCCGCCCCGAGGCAAGCACACTAACCGATGACCGTCAGCTGGTACTGGGCTTTCCCCGCTTCCTTCACCTGGTACAGCGTGCTGTCGGCCGCCGCGTAGAGCACCTCGAAGGGCATCGGCGGCGTCAGGCAGCAGGCCGCGCCGACGCTGATGGTGGGCGCCGCATGGTAGGCCGGGTCGATGACCTCATCGGTGGCGCGCTGACCGGCGAACGGCCCGCGGGCCAAATGTTCCAGCACGCGATCGGCGGCAGGTCCCGGGGCCAAGCCCGGAGCGAAGATGAGGAACTCGTCGCCCCCGATGCGAGCCACGATGTCTTCCTTGCGCATGACCTGCGACAGGAAGATGGCCAGCTTCTTCAAAACGTAATCGCCCTCGGGGTGCCCGTAGGCGTCGTTCACGGCCTTGAAATCGTCCACATCGACGACGATGAGCATGCACGCGCGGCTTTCGGTACGCAGCGCCGTCTCGATGCGATCGAGGGCGGCGGCGCGGTTGTACAGCCCCGTGAGGCCGTCGCGCTCGGCCTTGCGCCGAAACTGGCTCTCGCGCAGAGCCGCCTCGCTCGTGTCCAGCAAACGCCCGACATGGCGCACCGGGCCGCCCTCCTCGTCGTAGAGGACCACCGACTGGTAGCGGTACCACACCGGCTCCCCGTCGGCGCCCGGCGTCGAGGTTTCGAAATCGACAAGCGAGTTTTCGCCGATCTGTGTCATGAGAGGCGTGAGATCATGGGAGGTGATGGCCAGCTCGCACGGCTTCTGGCAGCGGCGATTCACCACGAAATCCCCCTGCTCGGGAGCGCGGCCGAAACGACCTTCGAAGTCGCCGTACACATGGGCTTTGCCCGTGCCGCACTCGATATCGAAGAGCACGTCGTTGGAAAGCGCCGTGAGAATCTCCAGCCGCTCGTTCGCCCGACGCAGCTCCTCCTTCTCGCGCACGCGCTCAGTCGCGTCCATGATTGTTGCGTAGAACCAGCGGGTGCCAACGGCGTCTTCCACCAAATGACCCCAGTCGTCCACCCAGCGCACCTCGCCGTCGGCGCGGATGATGCGGTAGCGCACGTAGTCGCTGTCGCTGCGCCCGATCTGCTCGGTGACCGACGCGCTGACCCACTCCCAATCGTCGGGGTGCACGATGCCCTTGAACGTATTGCCCGTCAGCGCGCGAAACTGCTCGGCGTCGGAGCATCCGAATAGGCGCACGAGCCCCGAGCTCACCTGGTCGATCGCGCCGGCCTCCTCGGCCCTGTAACGGAGCATGCCGCCCGGGAACTTGTCGAGAAACTCCTGCGGCAGCTCTACTGGCGCCGCCGGCGCCTCAGCTGTCGGCGCGCAGGCCGGCTCCGTCGGAGCCGTTGCAGCAGTCGCAGTTTTTTCACGCTCGTCCGTCTTGTGAAAGAGGCGGCTCAAAGACACCATGGAACCTTCCTTTTCCTCAACCTCTCGTAGGCTTGAAGCGGCAACAAGAATGCGCTGCCGCCCTCGCGAGGTAAGCTCCCATGATAGCACTCCGCCCCTTTGCCGCTCCCGCAAAACCGGATGGAAGATGTGCAGTTTTGTCAACAATTTTCCAGACCGAACGGCCAAAGCGAAAACGACCCATCCGCCTTGGGATGCGCCTCAGCAGCATAGCCGGTTCGACGCACGGCGCCGCCGCCTTGTCGCTCTTAAGCGAGCAGGCACTCAGCTCACCGCGATGCGCTTCAGGAACTGCTCGTAGTCGGCCTCGTTCTGATCGGCGTAGGCCAGCGCGAACGACACCATGGACGCATCGAACTTGTCGGACGTTCCCAAATAGGAGGCCATAGCCACGCGGTCTCCCGTGCGAGCATGGGCGCGAGCGAGAACCCACGCACACAGCTGGCTGTAAATCTCCAACTCATCGGCGCTGGCGTGGTCCAAGTCGACTGACATCTTCCAATTCCACAATTGCCGCACGTAGTAGTCGCGCCGCCGCCCGCCCTCGTCCCGAGCATGAGTCCAGCCGAGCAGCACTCCGCTCGTCGTCTGCATGAGGCGCTGCCCCGCCACCACGCGCTCACCGTGGGAAAGATAGGGGCTGCGCCCGCAGAACCGCTCGAGCACCGATGCGTTCGCTTCCTTTATCTGAAGTACCAGCGGATCGGCCATCTGGTTGCCCGAGAACGCCGCCACCCAGCAGCGGGTGCCCACGCTGCCCACACCCACCACCTTTTGCGCCGCGCCGATGAGCCGGTAGTTCTTCAGCAGTTCCTGGTAGGGCGGCCTCACCGTTGCGCGGTAGTCGTCGAGCATGCGCGCCAGGCTGCGCTGGACGCGCCGCTGGTTGTCCGGGGAGAGGAAATGGCTGAGCGGCACGATATCCGGCGGATCGTAGACCATCTGGGGTTGGCCGTCTTCCATGCGCACCAGTTTCTCGAACGCCCGCTCGTTGGTCTTGGAGAAGGCCCGTTCCAAATCGTCGGCCACCTGGCGCCGATCGGCCTTGGACACCTTGTTGGCCAGGCCCTGGAGCACCTCGGCCACATCGAGGTAGGCCCGCCATACGTCGAAGGATCCCAGCGTGGCGAAGTATGCCAGAGATTCCCGGTAGCTTTGGGCCGCCAGACGCACGGCCTCGCGGCACCATTTGTCGCCGAAGCCGCGCGTGCGCCCGCAAATGGCGACGCTGGCCACCAGGCGCTCCACGTCCCATTCCCAAGGACCGCGGGTGGTCTCGTCGAAATCGTTCAAATCGAACACGAGGTGCGACTCTGGAGAGCGGTACCCGCCGAAGTTCGCGATATGGGCATCGCCGCACGCCTGCACCAAAAGCCCCGTGGTGGGCAGGGTGGACAAGTCGGCGGCCATGGGAAGGGCCGCGCCGCGGAAGAAGGCGAACGGCGAGGCCGCCATGCGGCGATGGCGCTCGGGCACGAGGAAGGACAGCCGATCGGCATCCTGCTGGAAGATGAGATCGACCGCCTCGCTGCGGCCAGGGCGTACCTCCCACTTCCCCAGATTGCTGCGAGGCAGCTTTTGCCGACAGGCCTGCCCCTTTTGCTGGGACGCCTCGAAATCCGGTCCTCGAACGGGCACTTCCTGGGTCTTCGCCTGGCGTCCCGCCACCTTATGCACGAGCGAGGAGCCCGTCGCGCGGCTCGCCAGCCCTTGCCCGGTAAGCGACTTGTGGAGCGCCTCTGCCTTCTTGCCCATCAGGCTCCTCCCCCTTCGCGGCGGCCCTTAGCCAGAAGATCCTCGATGCGCTGGGCGGGTACCGCGCCGACGATGTCGTCTACGGGCACCCCGTCGCGAAAGAGCACGAGGGTGGGCACGCTTACCACTTTGAAGGCCCAGGCGATGTCGGGGTGCTCCGCCGCGTTCAACTTCGCGAAGCGCGTCTCGGGATGGCGCGCGGCCACGGCTTCCAGCACGGGCTCCATGGCTCGACACGGACCGCAACCTGGGCTCCAGAAATCAACCAGCACCGTTCCTTCCGCATTGGTCACCCGCGCATCGAAATTCTCTTTCGTCAGTTCCACCATGCCGCGCCCCTTTCGTATCTTGCATCAAGCCCAGTATAGCGAGCGAGGATGCCATCGCGTGAATCCCCCGCGCATCGTAGTCGGATTGACAAGCATAAAATGCTCTCTTACACTGGGCGACATTGGAATCGACCTAGGTAGGGTGTTTCGATGGCGGAACTGCACGACGCCACGTCTTTGAGTGCCGCTGGGCTGCCGCTGCCGAAGAATTGGCTCGCCATCATCGCGTTCATTTGGGCCGGGCAGGCCGCCTCCATGATAACGAGCTACGCCGCCGGCTATGCGGTGGTGTGGTATGTCACCGAGAGCACCGGCAGCGCCCTTATGCTGGCGGCCATGAACATTGCTGTCATGCTGCCCGTGGGGCTCATCTCGCCCTTCGGCGGCATCGTGGCCGACAAGCACAACCGCAAGCTCATCATGATCGCAGCCGACGGAGCCGTGGGCATCATCTCACTGGTGGCGGGGCTGCTTATTCTGGCTGGCGATGTGTCCATTCCGCTTTTGCTCGCCGTTTGCATCGCGCGGGCTGCGGGCCAAGCCTTCCACAGTCCGGCCATGATGGCGGCCATGCCCATGCTCGTGCCCGACAAGCACCTGCTGCGCATCAACACCCTGGATCAGCTGCTGGCCTCGGTCGCCTCCATCGGAGCGCCGGCCTTCGGCATCTTCTTATACACCACCCTCGGGTTCTCCTCGGTGATGTTCCTCGATTTCGCCGGTGCCTGCGTGGCCGTTCTGGGTCTGGCCCTGGCGAAGATTCCCACCGTGGTAGACGCAACGGCCAAGGAGCAACACGTGCTGGCGAACTTGCGCGACGGCTGGCGCGCCATTGCGAAAACGCGCGGACTTGTGCTGCTGATCGGCGGCGTTACCATCGGCATGATGATCTTCGGGCCGCTGTCGGCGGTGTTCCCGCTCATGACCTACCAGCACTTCGGCGGCGATGGCTATGCGGCGTCTCTGGCCGAGGCGGCCTTCGGCGTCGGCATGCTCGTGGGGTCGGGCATCCTTATCGCTTGGGGCGGCGGCAAGCGTCTCGCGGGGCTCATCGCCGTGGCAGCCGTGGTCGTGGGCGTCGCCACTGCGGCCTGCGGGCTTCTGCCGCCCGACGCCTTCCCGGCCTTTATCGGGCTGGTGGCTGTGATGGCCGTGGCCTGCGCTTGGTTCAACGGCCCCACCATGACGCTCACCCAACGCAACGTGCCCGACGACAAGATGGGCCGCGCCATGGGCCTGCTCACCGCCGCCATGGGGCTGGCCACCCCAGTAGGCATCGCCATCGGTGGCGTGCTGGCCGAAGCCATGGGCGTCGCCCCGTTCTTCATCGTAGACGGCCTCGCCTGCCTGACCCTGGGCCTCGTGCTGTACCTCCCCAAGTCCGTGCGCGCGCTGGATGCGGGGTAGCGAGCGGCGAGACCCCCTACCTGCTTTTTCGCGAAAGCGAGGGGGAAATGCCAGTTCGACCCAGAAATGGCAGGGCCGGATTTCCCCCCTCTGCCATAGCTGCCCTCAACTGGCATTTTTCTGCCACTTCAGACCCGTAATGGCAGAGGGCCCTCGAGCGCATCGACCATTACGGGGTCGAAGTGGCATTTACCTAAGGATTTCCGAAATCCGCGAAATTGCTGCACTCACTGAGTGCACATTCTTGCCCTGTACTGCACTCATTGAGTGCATTTCCGGCCTCCGAACACGCTACTCCCCCAGGCTCATCTGCAGGACGTAGACGCGTTGGCGCAGCTCGTTGGCGACGGGCAGGGAGATTTCCCCGTGATCCTGCAAGTGCCGGATTTGGTCGAGCTCGATGGAAAGGGCGTCGGCGTCCACCTCGTCGGCGTAGCGGGCGGCCTCGGCGAACTGGCCCCCGAACAGGGGCTGCATGCCGTCGGGAAGCGTCTGGTGGTGGGTCAGCGTGATGTCGGGGCGATCCTGCTGCTTCACGTCCTGGCCGTGGTTGATGCGGTTCCACAGGGAGTTCAGCACCATGCGATGCTCTTCCAAGAGCAGCTGCGCGGCACCCTGGCGGCCGTCGTGCTGGTCGACGACGTCCTGCAGATAGTCGATGGCCGCGTGCTCAAGTTCGATGGCGAATAGGCAGGTGTCGTAGTAGACGCGCTCGTCCTGGTCGCTTTCCACCGCCGGCGGCTTTGTGCGCTGCCACAGAAGCCGCGCCCGGCCGCGCAGGGTGGAAAACCGCGAGCCCACGTTCACGTCGGCGCCGTCGTAGCCCAGCGAGCGACGCACCTCGCGCAGCATGGCGTCGTAGGGCGCCCGCGTGCTATTGCTGTAGCCACCCTTCTCGTGGATGGCATCGGCGGCCTCTTCCTGCACCTTGCGCACCTGAGCCACCAGGGCGCTAATCTGCTGGCCGCACGTGTCGTCCGCCGACTCGCGCGCGCGAGCAAGCCGCACCCGATAGTGGGCGATGGTCAGGCGCAGGGCCGGATCGTACTGGGCGTTTTCGTCGGAGGCCAGCATGGCCTGCAGCTCGCGTAAAGTGCCCTCCAGCACGCGAATGGCGGCGCGGGACAGCTCCTGCTCGTTGGAAGCTTCCGCCGCACGCGGCGAGAGCAGCGGCAGCAGCCCATCGGCTAGAAGCAACGTGCACAGAATGACGCTCGCCGTGAGGAACACGATAAGGTCGCGCTCGGGGAAGGGCGTCGTGCCGTCGGGCATCGTGAGCGGCAGGGTGAAAATGATGGAAAGGGTGACGGCCCCCTTCGGACCGCCGACGGTAAGCACCAGCGCATTCTTCAACAGGCTGCCGATGCGCTCGCGCCAATGGGGACGATGGTGGCGCAGATGCGGCGTGGGCGAAGGCTGGTTCGTCTCCACCGTTTCCACCTTCGACGTCTTCTTCCGCAACGTGCGCCTGCGGCTGCGACGACGGCCGAGGCGATAGGCCTCCTCCATGACGAGCACCCACCCGAAACGGCACGCCACGATAAGCGCCGTGACCAGCGCCACCACCGCCAAAAGGAACGGCAGCGAGAAGTGATCGGCAATGGCCGGCGTAAAAGCCTGGGGCAGCTGCATCCCCAGAAGAACGAACACCACCGAGTTGATGAGGAACACGATGATGCGCCAGAAACTGCGGGACACCAGCTGGCGCTGGGCGACGGAGGCAGAGGAGAGGCGCCGGGAGCGGTCGGCCATGATGAGGCCCGCAGCCACCACGGCCAGAATGCCGGAGGTGCCGAGCCATTCGGCGAACAGGTACACGAAGAACGGCGAAAACACCTCGTAAAGCACGTTGATGGTGGTGCTCTCATAGCCTCCGCGGCGCAGGGCCCGCATGGAGTACAGCCCCACGACGCCCACGACCACGCCAGCCGCGATGCCGCCGAGAAACAGGCGGCCGAACTCCTCGGCGGCATCGAGGGCCGAGAAAGCCCCTGTGAGGGCAGCGGCACTGGCGAATTGGAAGGCCACCACACCGGATGCGTCGTTGATGAGCGACTCGCCGGAAAGCAGCGTCGACTGGCGCTTCTTCAGGCTGACCGACGACGCGAGCGCGCCCACAGCGGCGGCATCGGTGGGGGCCAGGGCGGCGGCGCAGGCGAAGGCGGCGGCCAGCGGGATAGAGGGCACGAACCAGTTCAACACGAAGCCCACCACGAGCACCGTGAGCAGCACGAGTCCCACGGCCAACGACAGGATGGAGCCCTTGTTCTCCCACAGGTCGCGGGGGTTCGTCTCGCGAGCCTCGTTGAACAACAGCGGAGCGATGAACAGCACGAGGAACAACTCGGAGGAGATGCTCACGTCGTGGACGGCTGGAACGACCAGGGCCACCACCGCGCCGACGGCAATCTGCACGAGCGGCAATGACAGCCGCGGCGCAACCTGGCACAGCACCGCCGAGCCGATGACACAGGCCAGCACCATGAGTGCCAGTTCCAAAACTTCCACGCGCGCCTCCTTTCCCCTTGTCCATGGCGGGGGCCGCATCATGCCGCCCCGCTGCTCGCGCTTTCCCTGTTGCTGCCTTCCATTATGCCGAGGCGTCAGCTCTTGCGCCGCCAGCACCCGCACCCGTTTCGCCCCTGTCACGCCCTCGTCAAATCTGCTCTTACGGAAGAGGCTGCCGTGTCATTCGCGAAGATGCGCGTAGCTGTTTCTTCACAGACTGGCTTTCTCGTGACAAAATACCGTCTTCCTGTGCACGAAAATCGACTTATATAGCATCCCGAAGTGCGGAAAGTGACGGAACTATGCTATATAAGTCCAATAATGCGCACTTCGGCTTTTCGGAACGCTATATAAGTCGATTTTCGTGCATTCAAGCCGCCTATTTCGTCACCGCCAAACGCGGCAAGCGACAAACACGAGCGCATCGCCCCGGTACGCTATAATTTCGCCATCGGAAAAGCCGCACTGAAACCGAGGAGGTCTCAATGGACGAAAACGTTCGCCCCGACGACATGGATCGCATCACCACCCCCGAGCTGGCCCAGGCGTTCATCGACGAGCAGGTCGCTGCCATTCGCGAGCAGGTGGGCGACAAAAAGGTGCTGCTGGCGCTGTCCGGCGGCGTGGACTCCTCGGTGGTCGCTGCACTGCTCATCCGCGCCATCGGGAAGAACCTCGTGTGCGTGCACGTGAACCACGGGCTCATGCGCAAGGGCGAGTCCGAGCAGGTCATCGACGTGTTCCAGAACCAGATGGACGCGAACTTGGTGTATGTGGACGCCACGGACCGCTTCCTGGATCTGCTGGCCGGAGTGGACGAGCCCGAGGCCAAGCGCAAGATCATCGGCGGCGAGTTCATCCGCGTGTTCGAGGAGGAGGCCCGCAAGGTGGGCGACGAGGTTGATTTCCTCGCCCAGGGCACCATCTACCCCGATATCTTGGAGTCGAAGGACGGCGTGAAGGCCCACCACAACGTCGGCGGCCTGCCGGAGGATTTGCAATTCGACCTGGTGGAGCCCGTGAAGCTGCTGTACAAGGACGAGGTGCGCGTCGTCGGCCGCGAGCTGGGACTGCCCGAGTCCATGGTCGAGCGCCAGCCCTTCCCGGGCCCGGGCTTGGGCGTGCGCTGCCTGGGCGCCATCACCCGCGATCGCCTGGAAGCCCTGCGCGAGGCCGACGCCATCGTCCGCGAGGAAATGGAAGCGGCGAACGTGGGCGCCTGGCAGTACTTCGCCGTGGTGCCCGACATGCGCGCCACCGGCGTGCGCGACGGCGTGCGCGCCTACGAGTGGCCGGCCATCATCCGCGCTATCAACACCGTGGACGTCATGACCGCCGAAGTGCCCGAGCTGGACTGGGCCCTGCTGAAGCGCATGACCGACCGCATCACCCACGAAGTCCCCGGCATCTGCCGCGTCTGCTACGACCTCACGCCCAAACCCGTGGGCACGGTCGAGTGGGAATAAAACTCCGCGCCAGCGCACGATTAGACCAGCAAAACCCGAAGCGCTCCTCGGCACCTGCCTGGGAGCGCTTCTTGCATCCCGAGGGTTTCATAGTCTTCTAGGCAAAAGAAGACCCACCAGCAGATCCCCACGAGAGACCGGCGGGTTTACTGTGGCGAATGCATCACCGGCACTTGAAGTTTAGCGAGGACATCGACGGAGCGGATTTGCTGATTGTCGCAGGAGACGCATCACCGTATCTTTCGAAGATGTTAGAGAGCCGTAAGGCGAATCGATGGCGACTGCAGCGTCGAGGTGGCATCATCGTCCTATAGATCAGAAAGGAGCGAGCCGTACCTATATAAGCTTGAGGCGGTCAACGCGGCGGGTGATAAGACCGAGATTGAATTCGGCGCCTCTCGGGAACTGCACCAGAACGCCTTCTTGAAGCTGGATCTTCAACCGATTCGCGGGGTCGTCGGGTGGTCGGAAATCTCAGAAGATTCGCTTCCGCCCAAGGTTGCAGAAGCCCTTGATTAGGTAGCGCAAAGCGGCATCTGCAGAATTAAGCAATCACACTGAATCTATGCCGATACATCAGTGTAATTGGCGGCCTACCCTTCCAGGGTGAGCAAAAGACCCGCGAGTAGCAGGCCGATTGCGGCGCCGGCAAAAAGTTTCACCACGACGCCGAGCGCTGGGTGCTTGCGGGCGAGACCTTCCGCATCGGGCTCGCCAACGACTCCGCTCTTGAGGAACCGGTCGATTTCCCGATAGGTGACGACGTCGTGCTTCTTCTTCAGGCGGTCCACCGCGATGGCCATGGCGAACCCGATGGCATAGAGCACGATAAACGTTGCCGCACCCGCGAGATTCCCCTTGCTCATGCGCGCGAACCCCGATGGCTCCGGCCATGCAAGCGAAAAGACAAGCAGAAAGAGGAAGGCCAGCCCCGAGAAGGCCAGCATCCCGATTGACAGCAGCTTCATCCTGCGCGCGTCCTCCGCGATGGCCTGCTGCATGGCGACCACGTCTCCCCTTACGAGCTCGTCGATGGAGATCTCGAACAGCTGGCTGAGAAGCAGGAGGCTCTGCACGTCTGGGTAGGTTTTGTCGTTCTCCCAATTCGAAATGGTCTGGCGCGACACGAAGATTGCCTTCGAAACCTCGTCTTGAGAAAGCCCGCGCTCCTCCCGCTTGGCCTTCAACTGCCGAGCCAGCTCCATCGATCCCTCCCTTTCGATTGCGCGTTGGCGCGCCACGCCGCTTGTGCGCACCGAAATGATATCCCACAAGTCTTGCAAAATGGCGCAGACGCAGCTGTCAAAAGTCTTTTACAGGCCCTTTGAACAGGCCTTTTGCCAGTACAATCCATTTGCGGACACAGGGACGAATCGGCAGAATAATGCCCGCCAACGCAAACCCGAGTGAAAGGAATACGCCCATGAAGGAAAACGGCAAGCGCTTCATTCAGACTCACGCGCAGCAGGACGGCCTCGCGAACCGCACCTACGTCCTTGTCGACCGCGAGACGGGAGTGAATTACCTTCTGGCAGGCTTTCTCGCCTCTTCCGGCGTCAACTGCACCGGCATGACCATCCTCATCGATTCATGCGGCAACCCCATTGTTACCCCTGTCGGGAAAAACGAGTAGACGCAACCCTGACAACGAAAGGAGCAGTAAGTATGGCCCGCGAAGAGAAGGTTTGGGAATACGCGATGGATGCCGGCTTCACGCCACTGGAGGATCGGTGCATCATCGTCAAGGGCGCGGCGGGGGATCTGAGCGAGAAGATCGTCCGCTTCTTCGAGACGTGCGATGTGGCCGTCCTTCAGATGTGCGAGAACGAGCTCATCCTGCTTCCGTTCGAGTCCTTTTGGGGAACGCTGGAGCGGGACGTCTCACTCGTGATCCCCTATGAGGCCATCGAATCCGTGAAACTCGTCGATGACCTGCTCAACGTGATCATCGACATCGAGGCACGTGGCGGTGCCGTGCGCCTCACCACCCAGCAAAAGGAGCTGAGCGACCTGCGGCTTTCTGGCATATACGCCACCCAATATGCCGGTGGCTTCAAGAACTGGCACGCTGAAAACGTGAACCTCACCCTGCAAGCACTCAGCGAACTCGGCCACAAGACATCATGCGAATAGGTCTCACTCTGCTTAGGCGCCGCACGTTACTTCGCTGGCGGCAAAACCCTACACGTTCCCCGGCGATGAGGGCCTTTTCGTACCACAACGCTGGCGGATATATGAACAGACCCTCGCCATCGGCCTGAGCGTCGACGACCCGAAAGCCTTCGCCAACTGCATTGCTAAAGCACTCACATGATTGCGATGAAGGCGGCCTCGCCTTCTGCAACACGAAAGAGGCCATCTTCAGCAGTCCGCCAAAATCGGCTTCATCCGCAATACGCTGATCAGGCATTTTCCTCGGACCTCTCAGCGCATCTTCTACCGCAAGCGGAAGCAGACGCTTATAACTCGAGATTTGCTGCAAAAACCGGGCGGTTCGTCGACCGGAAGGCCGGCAAAAGCAGACCCCCCGCCCTAGGACACATTGTATCGCCCGAATACGCGCCCAGGCTTTCTCGTCTGGGCCCTCTGCTCTTCGACGGTATACTGCGCTGGACAGAAAACCCCGGAACACCGGAGGGTGAACATGGCCACGCGGAAATTGCATACTATCGAGAAAAGGATGATTCCGTCCTCGGATCGGGATATACGGATTCTCATCATGCGGCCCACGAAAAACGCGCGACCGCGTGAAAGCACTCCGGGCATCCTGTGGCTCCACGGAGGGGGTCACCTTCACGGCATGCACCCAAAGATCCTGCTGCCCCATGCCCGCCTTCTAGTGGAAAAGTACGGCGCCGTGGTGGTGGCTCCGGAATACCGCACCGCATTCGAGAAGCCGTTTCCCGCCGACTTGGAAGACTGCTACGCCGCCCTGCTTTTCCTGAAGGTCCACGCCGACGAGCTGGGGATCAACGATGCGCAGATCATGGTGGGTGGGGAAAGCGCCGGGGGCGGCCTCACGGTGGCCACCTGCCTTTTGGCGCGAGATCTCGGCGAGGTCAACGTCGCCTTCCAGATGCCCCTCTACCCCATGCTGGACGACCGGGAGACCGCCTCTTCGCGAGACAATCACGCACCCGTGTGGAACACGCGCACCAACCGATTTGCCTGGAAACACTATCTCCGCGATTTAGGAGGCACGACGCCACCGTCTTACGCCGCTCCCGCCCGGGAAACCAATTACGCAAGGCTGCCTCCTGCCTACACTTACGTCGGCACTGCAGAGCCGTTCTATTGCGAGGCGCTTGAGTACGTCGCGAACCTCAAGCGCGCAGGCATAGAAGCGGCAGTGGACGTGTACCCCCACTGGTTCCACGCCTACGACATGTTGCTCCCCTTCACGAGAAAGTCGAGGGAAGCCGTGCGACGTTTCGAAGAGCGCTACCTTTACGCCACCGAGCACTATTACGCCCCGCAAAGGGCCCCGCTCGCTCTCGGCTAAAATAGGCTTTCAGCGGGAAGGACTCGACACAATGGCCACTGCTACAAAGAAGGAGCTGCGCGCCGCTTACAAGGAGCGGCCGCAAGAGACGGCCATCATTTTCGTCACGTGCGGCGAAACTGGCGACATGTTTCTCACGGACGCCATAGACGCCCCGGCGGCGTTCAACCGAATACGCTTCCAGCTGTCGTCGGGGCTTTACCCGGACAAGCGGCTGCAAGCCCTCTGGGATCAGCGCGGCGAAGACGCCTTCGAGTTCGGCGTGCTGCAGCGTCTCGACCCCAGCGACGCGGATACGGACATCGCCGAGGAGCTTGAAAACGCTCCTCGACCTCTATCTGGCCGAGCACCCGGAAGCCACCAAGCCGAAAGCCGTCCACGGCGCCCGGCGCCGATAGGCTGCTTTGGATTCTGGGACGGATTACGAAAGCACAAACTAACTGCCTTTTGAGTCGCTATCGCCAGATACCTGGTGGTAGAATGCGCGGACATGGTTTACATCACAGGTGACATACACGGCGATCCGCGCGATTTGCTTCGCTTTAGCGAGGCCCATTCACTCACGGCCGACGACACCATCATCATCCTCGGCGACACGGGCTTCAACTTCTACCTGCACGGGCGCGACCGCAAGGCGAAGAAGCTGGCGGCGCGCATTCCCGCTACGCTGCTATGCATCCACGGCAACCACGAGGCTCGGCCGCAGTCGCTTCCCGAGCTCTACCATGAAGAGCAGCGCTTCGGTGGCGCCGTCATGACGGAAGACGCCTTCCCAAACATCCTCTTCGCAGTGGATGGCGAGATATACAACATCGAAGGGTTCTCCACCATCGCTATCGGAGGAGCCTACAGCATCGACGCCCAATGGCGACGCGAGAACGGCATTCCGTGGTTTCCCGACGAGCAGCCAAGCGTGCAAACTAAGCAGCGCGCCGAGCGGGTCCTCTCCGAGCGCAGCTGGAAGGTGGATGTGGTGCTCTCCCACACGTGCCCGGCGAAGTACACGCCCACCGAAACCTACTTCCCCGGAATCGACCAGAGTAAAGTGGACAAGTCCACCGAGAACTGGCTGGACACCATCGAGGATCGGCTGACTTATCAGCGCTGGTACTGCGGCCACTGGCACATCAACAAGCACATAGACCGCATCGACTTCCTGTTCGGCGACGTAGAAGAGTTCGCCGCCGGACTTAAGCACTAGTCGTCTGCGACGAGCATCACCAGACGCCCCTCCGCGCACGCGTCGGTTGGCGAAGAGGCACTTTTCTGCAGCAAATCGCGAGTTATAAGCCCCCTAGCTCTCCCGTTCGAGCCATTGACTTTGAAGAGCTGCGAAGAAACGCCTGGTTGCAGCCTCGCCTTTTCCGAAAGGTTTGCCAAGCTTGTTCTTCAGGCACCCCCGAGACGCTTATAACTCGAGATCTCATGCAAAAATCGGGGTGTTCGCCGACCGAGCACTCGTCCGGCGAGAGCCCGCGCTCATCGCAGAGCAGTCATGAGCGCCCGCACGCAACAAAACGTTGCTTGAAAGGGAAAGCACGACCAAGCAAAATGGCCTCATGCAAAAAATGAGCGCAACCGCTCGGATGCCCTGCGGAACGCGGGCAACCACCCGGGGGCCCTGCAAGAAAGGACGAACATGGCGTTCAAGGAAATCCTTGCCGCGGCGCGGGAGCAGCGCGGCATGACCCAACAAGATCTGGCCGAGAAGCTTTACGTCACCCGTCAGGCGGTGTCGCGCTGGGAAAACGGCGAGACCGAGCCGTCCGTGGACATGCGCAAGCTCATCGCGGCTGTGCTTGACGTACCGGTCATTCAGCTCTTCGACATCGACGTGAGCCAGCTGTGCCAATGCTGTGGCACCCCCTTCACCGTTCCCAACATGCCCCACGGTACCGAAGCCGACGGCACGGAGAACATGGCCTACTGCAAGTGGTGCTATGACGGCGGCCAATTCGCCTACCAGAGCGAAGACGAACTCATCGAGAAGACGGCACCCTTCCTCATGGAGGCCACCGGCATGTCGCAAGAAGAGGCCGTCTCGTTCATGGGCGTCCTCGTCCCCCACCTGCAGCACTGGCAGAAGTAGCGCACGGGGGAGGGCTGGTTCGCCGTCGCGCCATCAACCCCTGTCGCACGGTATGCTATCCCCACAGTTTCGCAAGTGAATGGAAGGGGCGCTATGGCATTCCGTATCGAAGGCGTTGAGCTTGGCGGCGATCCCGCCTTGCTAGCCGAGCTGATCGCCTGCTGGCGGGCCTCCGTTGAAGCAACGCACACGTTTCTCACGCCGGACGACATCGAACGCATCGCAAGCTACGTGCCAGACGCGATTGCGTCCGTCGCGCACCTCGCCGTTTGTCGGGACGAAGGCGGCAAAGTCGCAAGCTTTATCGGCGCCGATGGCGTCATGTTCGAAATGCTGTTCATCCACCCGTCCCTTCGCGGCTGCGGGCTGGGCCCACTCCTGCTCGACCATGCCATAAGCGAGCACGGCGTCACCCTCGTGGATGTGAACGAGCAGAACGAGCAAGCCGTCGGCTTCTATGAGCACTGCGGCTTCGAGGTGTTCGACCGCTCGGCAACCGACGCCATGGGCGACCCCTTCCCCATCCTACACATGCACTTGCCGTGACAGCACGAAATCGCTACGGATTGACGCTGGGCCGCAGTCTCCTTCGTCGCCGTGCTATGTTTCTGCCGGATGACTGAGGAAAGGCGGCAAAGACATGATGCAAGAGACGGCGCAAAGCGCACTGGGGCAACTTCAAGGAGGCCACGGGCTCATGGCCCTATGCGCGTTGCTCTACCTGGCCTGGTGGGTCGTGTTCTTCCGCCCTGATGCCGGGAAGGTGCAGGGGCCGTTGTACTGGATCGGCGCCGGATGTCTCGTTGTGGCCGCCATCGCAGGCGTTGCCGGCGCGGTCTTCATCGCTCTGGGCGCAAGCGGTCTCGCAGCCGGAACAGGACCGAACGGCTGGTGGTTCGCGCTGGGCGCCATCGCCGCCTACATACTTTTGGCCTGGGCAACCGCGCATTTCTGGAATCGCCCCATCACCACCGAGCTGCTGCTATTCGTGGCGTGGGGCGCCCTGGAGCTATACGCCGCCTGTGCCCTGGAAGCGGGCGGCATCCTTGGCCTTACCGCCACATGGTGTCTCGCTGCGATCATCTTCTGCGTGTCCGCCTTGTCACTTGCCTGCTACGTTCTGTATTACCGCCTGGCCGCCACGCCGTCCTTCATAGCCGGAGCGCTTCCCTTAGGAGTCGTCGGCATTTTCTCGGCCATGCTGCCCCTGTTGCTGTAAAGCAACCCAGCAGGGAATAGCCCTTCGGCGACCTTCCGTCGACGAACCCCCGATTTTTGCATGAGATCGCCAGTTATGAGCGTCTCGGGGGCGCTCCCGACGAAAGCCCTGCGAACCTCTCGATAGAGGCAAGATTGTGACCAGGCATTTCTTCAGATTCTTTCGAAGTCGCCGACTCAACCGCACCCCCCAGACGCTTATAGCTCGCGATTTGCTGCAAAATGGAGCACCTTGACTGACTGGCGCGAACAGCCAGCGGCGCTAACGCGCAGGATTAGCGATTACCGCTCGTGGCATGAGCGCCTGTGCCCTATTTCCCGCGGGTCAGCTTGACCACATGGCGTGCATAAACCACCGATAAGATGGCCGCTACCACTACAAAGGCGACCGCCAGGTACACGGTGATCGAGAAACCTGCGCTATAGGCCTGCGCTTTCGCCATACCATCGGCCATCAGGCGGTGAACCTGCCCCGACATGAGACCGACGAAGAGCGCCGACGAAATAGATCCCGCGATCTGCACCAAAGTGGAATGGATCGACGAGCCGCTCGCGGACAGCTCAGGCGAGAGCACCTCCAGATCGACGCTCTTAATCGCAGGATACTCAGTGCCGATCCCCGCGCACGCAAGCGCCATGCAGCCCACGATGGCCAGCGCGATATCGAGCCGGGTGAACACCGCAAGCGCCACGAACCCGACAAGGCACACGCCGAATCCGACGGGCACAAGCGGCCACACCCCCGCCTTCCCAAGCATCCGGCCGCTGATAAAGCACAGACCCGCATAGCACAGCGTCGCCGGAGCCAGCAAGCAACCAGCAATGAACGGCGTGAAACCCGCCACCCCTTCCAAATAAAGCGGAATGAGCAGACTGAGGTAAATTGAGCTCATATAGCTGAGAACGATGAGGGTCTCCCCCAGAGCATAAGTCTTGTTGCGAAGCGGACGCATGTCCAAAAGCGGATGGGCGAGGCGTCCTTGACGGTGGATGAACCACGCACACACGGCAATTCCCGCGATCATGAGCGCCGCCATCGGCAGCGGGTTGCGCGTAACCTCGTTTAAACCGATCATGAAGGCGGAAAGCCCCACGGCAATGAGCACGACGCTCAGTCCGTCGACGGGCAGCTTCTGACGCGGCATAATATCGACGATCGTGCGACGCGCAATGAAAAAGAGGACGAATGCCGCCCCTGTGGGAATGGCGAACAGCACCCGCAACCCCCAATAGGTAATGACAAGGCCCGCAACGATGGGAGCCACCGCAAGCCCTATTCCGATAATACCGCTATTGATGGCAAGCAGACGACCAGCCCCATTTTTAGGCGAAAGATTGAGCAGGGCCTCGTTCACGACGGGGAAATAGAGGCCCGTGGCAACGGCCTGAACGAGTCGCGCCGCCACCAAGGAGGGAAAATCCCAAGCCACCACGCCAAGCATGGAGCCGACGAACGACACGATCAGCCCGAAGAGCATGACCTTCCTCAAACCGAAGCGGTGGAGCGAGAGGGCTGCAAGCACAATGACAATGCCCGCCACGATGGAATAGCCGAGCACCAGCAGGTTCGCCTCGGATAGGCTCACGTGGTACTCTGCCGAAACATAGTCGAGCGCGACGTTCATGAGCGACTGCATCAAAGAGGCAAGCAGGTTGCACGCGAACAGCACCACGATCATCGCCTGGCGGTGTTTTGCGGTCTGCTTGTTTTGAACAGCCATATCAGCAACTCCTATTTTGCGTCGCAGGGCTCAAAGAGCGCGCTGCGCTTCGTACCAAGAAGCCATAGTACGAGAGAGCATCGGCGCTACTTGCTGAAAGCGCGATATGGTTGTGCAGCTGTAAGCTGGCCTAGATGCCCAGCCGATCCGCGAGTTCTGTTAGCGAATCGCACATGAACGTGGGACGCTCGGCCGCCAGGGCCTCGCGCGGGAACATGCCCCAGAGGGCGGCGGCGGTAGCGCAGCCAGCAGCGTTACCAGCCTGGATGTCGAAGGGGCTGTCGCCCACATAGAGACTGCGCTCCGGCGCTGTGCCCAAAAGCTCACAGCCTCGCAGGATGGGGCCAGGCGCCGGCTTGTGCTCGGGCCAATCGTCGTGGCCGATGAGAAATTGGAAGTAGCCGGCGATGCCGCTCATTTCAAGCCCGCGCTGGGCCATGGCGTGACGCTTCGACGTGACTACGCCCATCGGGATGCCCGCCGCCTGAAACCGCTCGAGCGCCGCCTTCGTGTCGCCGAAGGCGCGAATGCGCGCGTCGTGGACGCCGTCGTTGTGATCACGATAGATCTGCGTGATCTCCGTAGCCCGCGCCTCGTCGCCGCCGGTAAAGTGCAGCATCTGGTCGTAAAGCGGCGTGCCAACCCCCGCCATCAGCTCGGCGTCGTCAAGCGAGCAGCCCAACACGTCGTTCACGGCATAGCGCATCGAAGTGAGAATGATGTCATAGGTGTCGATCAGCGTGCCATCCGCATCGAACAGCACGCTTTGAATGTCGTTCATGGAAGCCTTTCTGGAAAAATCGGTAAACAGGTTATCGCCATTGTAGGACAAATGGAGGCAAAGGGTGCAAGTAGCGGCGTACCATGAGGAAAACTCTCACCAAGGAGCGAGGAGCGCACCATGATCACCCGTCTCACCTTCGACCAGATCAGCACTGCAGTACACGACGCCTACGAAGCCTGCAAGGACATCAAGGGCGGCCAGAACGCCCACTACATTCCCTATCTCGCCAACGTGAATTCCGACCTGTTCGGCATCAGTCTGTGCCTGCCGGACGGCCGGCTCATCTCCGTGGGCGACACCGACTACCGCTTCGGTATCGAGTCGGTGTCGAAGGTGCACACGGCCATTCTAGCGTTGGAACAGCACGGGGCTCAGGCGATTCTTGACGACATCGGCGCCGATGCCACGGGGCTGCCGTTCAACTCCATCTTCGCCATCCTGCTGGAAAACGACCGGCCCTCCACGCCGCTCGTGAACGCCGGCGCCATCGCGGCCTGTTCGCTTGTTGAGCCCCACGGCGATGCCGATGGGAAATGGACGGCCATCTTCGACAACATGACCGCTCTTTTGGGAAGCAAGCCCCAACTCATCGACGAGCTGTACCATTCCGAATCCGCCACGAACTTCGACAACCGCTCCATCACGTGGCTGCTGCAAGAGTACGGCCGCATGTACGATGATCCGGAGATGTCGCTCGACCTGTACACGCGCCAGTGCTCACTGGGCGTGACGGCCGAGCAGCTGGCCATCTCGGCGGCCACCATCGCCGACGACGGCGTGAACCCCCTCACGAAGAAGCGCGTGTTCGGCGCAGCGCTCACTTCCAAGGTAGTCGCGCTTATGAGCGCCGTCGGTTTCTACGAGCACTCGGGCGACTGGCTGTATGCCACGGGACTGCCCGCGAAGACCGGCGTGGGCGGCGCCGTCATCGGCGTCATGCCCGGGCTTTTCGGCGTGTGCGCCTTCGCGCCGCCGCTGGATGACGCGGGCAATTCCGTGAAGGCCCAGGCGGCGCTCAAGCACCTGATGAAGAGCTTGAACCTGAACGTCTTTTCCAACACCCACTTCGATCTCGTCGAGGCCTAGAGTCGGGTACAATTCTTGGAAAGCCTCGAGGCCCCGAACAACGGGATGTGGAAAGGACGAGCCATGATCTGCGACCAAACCGAGCGCGACATTGAGCAGCTGCGCCAGTGGATTGACGAGTGCGCGCCGGGCCGTATGGTGTTCTTCGGGGGTGCCGGCGTGTCCACGGAAAGCGGCATCCCCGATTTCCGCAGCGCCGACGGGCTCTACGCCCAGCGCTACCCCTACCCGCCTGAAACCATGGTGTCCCGCAGCTTCTTCGACGCCCATCCCCGCGAGTTCTTCGACTTCTACTGCGACCGCATGCTGGCCCTGGACGCCGAGCCCAACGCCGCCCATCGCAAGCTGGCCGAGCTGGAACGGGAAGGAACGCTTTCAGCCGTCGTAACCCAGAACATCGACGGGCTGCACCAGAAGGCCGGCAGCCAGAACGTGCTGGAGCTGCATGGCAGCGTGTGGCGCAACTTCTGCATGGACTGCGGTGCGCCCTACACCGTGGAGGAGCTGCTGGCCCTGCGCGAGCAGAGTCCCGACGGCGTGCCGCGTTGCGCGCACTGCGGCGCCATCGTGAAGCCGGACGTGGTGCTGTACGAGGAGCCGTTGGACGACGCCACCGTGACGGCGGCCGTGCGCGCCATAGCCAGCGCCGACCTGCTCGTGATCGCCGGCACAAGTCTGGCGGTGTACCCAGCCGCAGGTCTTATCGACTACTTCAGTGGCGGTCACTTGGCCATTATCAACCGCACCCCCACTCCGCGCGACGCCCACGCCGACCTCTGCATCGCCGCCAACGTCGGCAAGGTACTGGGATACTAGAAACCCAGGATCTGCTCCTAGAGAAGCGGAAGAATACCCTCTTCGAGACGTTTTCTCAGCAGCCGCTTGTGCTCCGCGCGCATCGATTTCGACAGAAGCACGATGCCGTAGGCCTCTTCGGGCACGCTGTCGATGAGCGCGTCGATGGCCTCCATGTCCACTGCCGCCGCAAAGCGCTTGATGGCGGCCGTCAGGTCGGAGTTGGTCGTTTTCGCCATGTACTCGAAAGGATGAATCGCGACGCTGCCGCCTTCGCCATCCGGCAGCCGATAGCACGAGACGTTCGTTCCGAAGGCGTCCTCGCGCTCGGCCTCTTCGTCGCCCAGGCGACGCGCCGCCACACTCGGACTGCGCTTGCTGAAGAGAGAACTGCCCATGTCGTAGACCGGCGCCAGCTCGTAGGTCATCGGTGCCGTCATGAGAACGCCCCAATTCCCGTTGTTGCGATCGGGGTTCTTGATGAAGGCGTCCGCCACGAACATGTCCCAAAACCGCTCACGTACGCCCGGCACCCTGCGCAGTAAATCGGACGTTTCGATGGCGGCGAGCACGTCGCCGAGCAAAATGACCTCCCCGTCCGATGGCGCAGAACTGAAGCCAGCATCGTCATCGGAAAGCGCGTTCTTGATCTCCTTGAACTCGAAGAGCCGTGCGTTCGGGAAGGTGAAATCGCGACAGGCGCAGACAATCTTCCCGGCACGGTATCCCAGCATTGTCTCGTGCACGGAAATGCCCAAAAGCTCGTAGATGTGCGATCCCAGATATTCGGAAACAGGACTTGAGGTGTACGAGGGTAGATGCTTGCCCATCAAATCCCGCGTCGTACGCGGGTACTTGGCAATCCAGGGCTCCCCATCAATGAGAATGCCCTCCTTCTGCCCCGCGCGCCCTCCGTAGAAAAGGCCGCTCGGAGCGCAATCGCGCAGATCAGCGATCTCCACCATGAAACGACCTCCTTCAATTCGCGCAAAACAGTTCAGCCATTGTAGCACGAGCGCAATAACGCCTGCATAGGCTCGCCTCGCTTACAAGAAAAGCCAGAGACGCGTTTAGGACATCCACTGTCCACAATAGCGATACAATGCATTTCAACTTTTCAACCTCCTTTGAAGGAAGTGACCATGCCTAACGTCGTCATCAGCGCGGACAGCACGTGCGACCTCTCGCCGGAGCAGCGGGAGCACTACCAGGTTCGCAGCTTTCCGTTTCACATCGAATTCCGCGGGCGCGACCACTTGGACAACATCGACATCACGCCCCAGGTGCTCTTCGACGGCTTCTACGAGGACAAGTCGCTGCCCCAAACGGGCGCCTGCTCGCCGGAGGCCTATCGGCAGCACTTCGCCGAGCTGACAGCCGACGGCTCGAAGGTCGTCCACTTCAACCTGGGCAGCGCTCTTTCCTCCGCCTACGAAAACGCAAGCGCAGCGGCGGCCGACATGGAGGGCGTCTACGTCATCGACGGCAAGAGTCTCTCGACCGGCATCGGCCTACAGGTGCTCGCGGCGTGCCGCATGCGCGATGCGGGCATGAGCGCCGCCGACATCGCCCGCGAGGCCTCCGAGCTGCACAACCGATCCCATGCGTCGTTTGTACTGGACACCATGGAGTTCCTTGCCGCCGGCGGCCGTTGCCCCACGCTCGTGGCCTACCTGGGCGGCAAGCTCAGCTGCCGGCCGGGCATCCTCGTGGACAACCAGAGCGGCGCCATGAAAGTGGGCAAACTCTACCGCGGCAAACAGGAGAAAGTGCTCGAACGTTACGTGAACGACACGCTGACACGCTACCCCGACATCGTGAAGGACGAGATCTTCATCACCCACTCCGGCGTGAGCGATGAGATTGCCGCTGCCGTGCGCGCTCTGCTGGAAGAGCGCGGGTTCCGCACCATCTACACCACCACGGCCAGCTGCACCATTTCGAGTCACTGCGGACCGGGCACCCTCGGTATCCTGTTCATGACCGAGACGCCGAGCGCTTAGAAAGTACGGGACGAGAGGGGGAGCGAAGCGGAGCAGCTCGCCCGTCATCCTGCCACACCGCCACACCAGCGCACCAGCATCGAGAAACGGAGGATCGCCATGCGCGCATTCATCGCCCTGGAACTACCCGCCGACTTCGCGGATGACACGGCGGCTGCAGCGCGCCGACTAAGCGCGTCTTTGGAGGGACGTTTTCTCGACCGGAGCACCTACCATCTGACGCTGGCCTTTCTCGGCGACATCGATGATGCCGAAGCAAGTCGGGCCATGGACGCCCTCGATGTGGCTTGCGCTGGCTCGGCTCCTGTTTCGCTTGCGCCCGACGGCCTGGGAAAGTTCGGCCGCCCCGCCGACGCGACGCTCTGGCTGGGCGTGGCGCCCGACCCGGCCCTTCAGGCCCTGGCCGAACGCGTTCGCGAAGAACTCACCGCCCGCGACGTTCCCTTCGACCCGAAGCCTTTCCGCCCTCACATCACCTTGGGGCGCCGGGTGCGCATTCCGAAAAAGCCCCTACCGCCACTGGCCTTCCCGCTGCCGGCGCACGCCCGCACCGTCACACTGTTCAAGAGCACGCTTTCCCGCGACGGCGCCGAATACAAGCCGCTCTACACAGTGGAGCTGGGGGAACCGGCAGAGATGCCGACGTCAACCCCTAATTAGCTGAAAGGCCCCGGGCGCACATGGCTACCCGGGACCGACGCCATCGTACCTTGCGGCAAGCTCACCAGGGAACCCCAGGCAAACCGCGCATATCTCAAAGGGTTATTGCTCGGCGCACCAAGCCACAAGTGCGTCGCGCAGGAAGGCCGTTGCGCCCTCGCCTGCCGCTTCGTCGTAGTAAGCCGTGAAGCGCGGGTCGGCCACATAGCCCTCGGCCAGAGCCGCGTGGACCGCTGGCGAATAGGCTCCCTCGCCCCAGTGCATTTGCAGCCAGCGAGCGTGCATGGCACACAACTTCCGAGCCGCCTCTCCCGTCGGGTCGCCCGTCGCCTTCGCCGCAGTCAGTTGCTCGAGGATGGCCGCCTCCAAGGCCTTGGCGTCGTTCCACTCCGCCTCGGTCATGCCGGCCATGCGCTCGTTGGCCGCGTCCATGGCCGCATCTCCGTGACGTCGACGTACCTCGGCGCCGTAGTGCTCTTCGTTCTCGGCAATGGCCCGGGCCTTCATGCCTTCGAATCGTTCCTTATCGGTCATAGTGCATCTTCCTTCCAGGGACGCGATGGTCTTCTCCACCGTTCCCATCAGAGTTTCCAATTCTTTTTGCCGCGCGCGCAACGTGGCAAGGTGGTCGGCGAGCACCGCACGGAAGTCGAAACGGTCATCAGCGAAGGCGTCGCGAATGGCGCCGAGAGAGAGCCCACAGGATCGCAGCAGCAGAATCTGCTGCAGCCGCTCCACATCCGCCGCACCGTAATGGCGATAGCCGCTGGCCGTGCGCTCGGGATGCAGCAGCTCCTCGTCCTCGTAATGGTGCAGCGCCCGCACGGTCACGCCGGCCAGCTTCGCCAGCGAACCCACGGTATACGAGGTCCCTTCCGCTTGCGTCCTTCGCTTCTTTTGCACACGTGGCATTTTGGCCGCTCCCACCTCCGCCCCCCCTTCGTCTTCCTTCGCTTCCAGCGCTTCCGTTTCCAGCGCCTTCGCTTTCGGCGCCTTCGTTTCCGGCGCCTTCGCTTTCGGCGCCTTCGCTCCCAGCGTTTTTGCTCCCAGCGCCTTCGCTTCCGCTTCTTCGCGAGATCGCTCATCTCGCCTTGCCAAGACCAGCATAAACCCTCACGTTCCGTAAGGGTCAAGGGCTTTCAGAAGATTTTGTAGCCGCAAATCAACGGTTTTTACGGAACAACCGTGATTTTGAGGCTAAAAAAGGTCCATCTTCTCGCAAACGGGCAAAAAGATAGCCCCGAATCGACGGTTTTTACGGAAGAACCGTCGATTCGGGGCTTAAAATTCCCCAGCGCTCCTCTTGCGCCACAGCTCAGCGTTGCTTCGGCGCAGCGCTACTTCTGCAGCAGCAAACTTTAAAACTAGAACAGCGACAGCTGATCGGGATCGGCGAAGCGTTTGACGAGAGCGGCCTCCTCCCGTGCTTCCAGGGGCACGGGCGCGTGGCGGGCGAGAAGGGCGCGGGCGTCGGTGGCATCGTCCAGCCACGCCAGACCTTCCGGCGCCGTCAGGGAAAGGGGCATGCGGTTATGTACGCGTCCCACCACGGCGTCGGGCTCGCAGGTGACCAGCGCGAAGCGGTCGCCCAAACGCAGCCCCGCCAGCAGAAGCGCCGCACCGCCCGCATTCGCGAACCGGTATTGTGGCTTCCGACCACGTGAGCGAGAAGGGGTTGAAGCGATCGCAGCTGAATCACCTTCTAACCTCAAAATGCCCTGCTCCACATCTGCCACCGCGCCCCGAACTAGCTCAGCAGGATCGTCGGATCCAACTGACGCAGCGTTTTCGATGTTGCACGTCTCGTAGAAGGCCCGCACGGGCACGATGCAGCGACCGCCCTCGATGGCCTCGCTCCACAGGCCCGACCCCGACAGCGCCGACTCGATGCGCGCATTGAACACGAGCCCTCGCTTCCAGGAAACGTCGACGCCCCACAACAGGTCGACCCGCGCCAGATCGCCGCAGCAGCCAACCGCGAAGGGGCTTCCCGCACTGCAGGGCGCCTCGTCACCTTCCGCGCGCTCGCCTTCAGCCCCGTCGCCGTCCATGACAATGACCGGACTTTCCGCACCCGGATAGCAATCAAGGGCATCGAAGGGCACGTCCACCGGCCGCCCGAATACCGGCGGCACCACGGTCGCCGCGCCCGCCCCCGTGCCGCTCGCCAGCGGCCGCCGCACGGCCCGCAGCCAATCGAGCACCGCATCGGCCTCTTCCCCGCTCACCATCTCAAACCGATGACACACAACGGCCCCCTTCGGATTCGCGCCCGCACGCTTTCTCGCCCCAAACTCGCAGCTGAATAAGACCTATCCGGAAGATACTGTTTTGCAATATGCATGAGCTTGATCTGCAAAACCCGCACTGTAGCGAAATCTATTGAATATAGACAGGTCGTAGGAATATACCAAGTATAGTAAATATAGCAAATCTATTTTTCGGACGAAGTATAGCAAATATAATTCTCAAGCGAAGTAGAGCGAATGCAGCCCTTGGGCTGCGCGTGAGAAAGCGAGGGCGCCATGGCCGCCGATGTTCTGTTCTTGGAATACCCGAAGTGCTCCACCTGCCAGAAAGCGAAGAAGTGGCTGGACGCGCACGACGTGGCCTACACCGATCGGCACATCGTGGAGGACAACCCCACGGCCGAGGAGCTGCGCGCGTGGCACGAGCGGAGCGGGCTGCCCCTGAAGCGCTTCTTCAACACGAGCGGCATGCTCTACCGCGAGATGGAGCTGTCGAAGAAGCTGCCCGACATGCCCGAAGATGAGCAGTACGCCCTACTCGCCACCAACGGCATGCTCGTGAAGCGCCCCCTGCTGGTCACCGCCGACACCGTCATCCCCGGCTTCAAGGAAACCGCTTGGGAAGAGGCGCTGGGGGCTTAGTGCAGCGGCGAAACTGCGGGCTAAACCGCAGGCATCTCAGATAAGCAAAGCCGACAGCTAAATCGGCCCGACCTTCCCGCCAACGCGGGCCGACCGGGCCGATTCATGAAATAGCAAGTAGAGGGGAGGCTTGCTATTTACCGAGATTGGGCAAGTGCTACCAGAGCCTCAAGGCTCACCCCCGAGACTTCAGCTTGCGCTACCGCCCCGCCACCCGGAGCATTGGAAGCGCAGGAGCACCCGATGATCTTGGCCGAGTCCCCCTCCTCGAGCATCTGCTCGGGAACCGTCCACGAAAGCCCGTCGATGCCGCTCACTCTCAGATCGCTTGCCACGCTGCGAACCGCGTAGTCGGGCAAAGACGCACAAAGTGTCGCAGCGGCCTTGGAGAAGATGCCGCTAATGTACTCGTTCGAACTTAGCGAATCCTGCGTATAGACGAACGTACCGACAACTTTGGAAACAGCATCATGGCTCTCCGTCGCAACAGCTTCCTGCGAGACATCTTGGATCGCGACCGCGTCACAAGTCCCATTCGACTCAATGGCCATGGCTGGCGCAACTATGGCACTACTCGCAAGCATTGCGCAACCAACAACTGCCGTGGCCTTTTTCACAGTCTTGCTCATGATCTCCCCTTCCTACTCTTCCACAACCACATACACCGACGCGGCAGTCTGGGTATCGAAGCCGCCCGCATCGCCAGGCTTCACCGACAACATGTACACGCCGGGCTCCGTAGGCGTCCACTTTGCCGTGAAATACACCCATTGGTCTCCATCGAAATCGGCAGGAACTTCGATATCAGTCCAGCTGTAGCCGTAGTCGGCGCTGAAGCGCACTGCCGAGGTGTGGTGCTCGTCGCACTGCGCCGCCCACACATAGCCTTCCAACGTTACTGTATCGCCTAACTTGTAGGTCTGGCCGTCCTTGCTCGGAGTCCAGAAGGCACTGTCCAGCGGATCGCAAATCTGGTTGTAGATATCGGATCCCTCGGGCGGGAAACCTGTGTACCAATCGTTCCAGCCCGTCTTGTCGGGACGCTCCTCCCCAATGAAGTCAATTTGCGTGAGATACTTCGTCCATGAATAGGCGGGCCATCCGGGAACCACGTAACGCAACGGTGCGCCCTCTTCCGGGGAAAGAGGCTCTCCATTCTGGGCCCAGGCGAGCATGGCCCCCTCGGCAAGATCCTCTTCAATCTGGCTGTACAACCCGTTCATGAAGCCGTCGGCCGTCGAGCGCTGCACCGTGACCATGCCGTCCTTCAAGCCACCGCACGCCTCAATCACATCTTCGAGCAGAACACCCGTGTACTCGATATTACCTACCTGGGTGCAATCGAATCCATTGCCGGCGCAGATGGCGCAAGTTCCCTTGGTCACCTCTCCAAGCGCCTTCAATTCATCAAGCGTGAAAGTGCGAGGGCTGTTCACGCCACCGCCTACTTTCAACTCGTAGGAAGCAACATCGATATTTTCGACCTGCCCGTTGACGCTGCAAAACAAGTCCTCGAGAGAAGATGTGCGCTGGTCTAGCTCAACTTTGTCAAGCTGCCAATCATTGACCACGTTGATGCCCGCGATGGTGTCTCCTCCCGACACATTTCCGCGCAGGGCAATCCATTCCTGCCATTCGGGACTACCGACGTTCTCAGGGAAACCACCCAGCTCACCGGTGTAGATGTACTCGTCGAAGAGAACCAACTCCCCATCATTGGTGGTCGCGTGACACGTGAAGCAGTTGCCCGTGAATGCCTGGTTATTGTAATGGGCCTGATGAATCGCTTCCCCAATCATGGGGCCGCCACCGATAGCTTGCGGCCGATGGCACGTCATGCAGTCGGTGACCTTCGTCCCCTGCCCATAGGTTGCCAGATCTTTGTAGGGCAGATGCTGCCGATACCCTGAAACGAGCGAGTACAAATCGTCGCCGTGGCAAGACCCGCAACCGCGATTACCAGCATTGATAAAGTTTGTCGTATAGTCGGCCTCGGGGAAAAAACCCGGGTCACGCTCTGTCGATCCCGATTGAGCCAAGGTGGTTGGCTCAGGCTCGACAGCTTCCACCTCGCGCGTTTGCGGCTGGCAAGCTGCCAGGCAGAAGACAGCCAACGACAGCATCAGAACGATTATTCCAACGATGCGTTTTCTCTTCATTGTTTCTCCTCCTTCTCATAGAAGTTGTTCATAGGCACAGCCTCCTGCGGAACCACCTCCTTACTATTTCGCTGCACTTTCAACCTTAATCTCGGCTAACAAATTCGTCTTGAGCAAAACAGACGGGTCTTTTCACGCATCTACGCAACCATTACGTAGGCAAAGAAAAAACAACCCGTATACTCGGAATCGTTCAACTGAAGCAGAGGGGGAGCCATGGCAGAACAACCGGAAGACAAGGAAGCCAGAATAACACTGCCTATTAGCGCATCGTCTGCGCTGCTCGCCATGGGCTTTGGCCTTTGGTGGGCTTGGACGGATTCGTTTTACTTGGCATCGCCGGGAGCAAGCCCTTCAGCCACCTCCATGATTCCTTCCGAGAGATGCTTCATCTCCCTAGGCTGCGGCCTGGCTCTCATCGCTCTCCTGCTGAAACAAAAACGCCAAAAGGAGAGAATACCTAGGGGAATCGTCTGGGCGTCTGCGCTGTGCATGAGCATGCTGCCTTTCATAGCGCGCGTCATCTCTCTTTATACAGAGGAATCATCATGGCGAGTTCTTCTGCTACTCGTTGCCGGATTTGCATCTGCACCGCTCTTCCTCGAGTGGCTGTCGAAAATCGCCAGCACCTCGGACGAGCCATCACTTATTGTTCCTCTCGCCCTCGTTGTCGATGTTGCGGTCAACGGCTTGGCATACTTGCTCGGCGCCACCCTACCTTCTGCGAAATACTCTGTACTTCAACTTGTTTTGCCCCTTGTCTCAGCTGTCGTCTTTGCAAAAACGAAGCCAATTTCCTCTGGCAACAAACCCTATGCCCAAACCACTGCGAAAGAGTATGCACCCCACGGCGCAACTCCTTGGATCTTGCTCGCAGGATCGCTTCTATTCGCGTTTGATTTCGCCTTGCTCCTTGAGTGCATCTCGTCGATCCCAGAAAGCGCATCTGCTCTTCAATCCCTGCGCCTCTTAGGACCTCTAGCCTCCGCCGCACTCTTTATCACTATAGAAAACATCCTGCACAAAAGAGGCAGTCTGAGCTGGGGACTCAAATTCATCGTGACGCCCTCACTTGCCATGGGCTTCCTCGCCCTCCCCGTCATCGGTTTCCAGATGCCCGCCCTCTCATGCATGATCACGTGGATTGGCATTGATTACTTTGTCTTGACGTTCTTCACGCTTCTCTGTCAGATCATTCGGCGAGTCCAAATACCTGCTCGCTCGCTTCTCGCCCAGGGCATAGCCAGCAATTGCATTGGTCTTGCACTGGGAGCGTTCGCAGGGAAAGCCATTTGCATGATGGTCAACCCATCGCCGCTCTTGTTCTCGATAATCGCCCTCGTCGTTGTCACTTCCATTATCTGGATCGCCTTCTGGATGATCGATGACCGAAAAGTCGACACCCTTTGGGGCCTCGACAAAAAACCAGCACAGCTTGTTCACGACGAACGTATTTGCCAATGCTGCGACGCCATTACCGCAACCTATGGACTCACCCCACGCGAGCACGAGATCATCGTCATGCTTGCCCATAACCGTACCGTGAGCGATATCGCTGGCGATCTGATCATCTCCGTCCGAACCGTAAACACGCACATGAACAATATCTACAGAAAGCTCGATATCCACTCGCGCAACGAGCTATCCGATCTGCTGAGATCCACGCAAGGCGACGTGCGGTAGCGGAGAGAGAACAGCGGCCCATGCTACAATAGCCCGAAGCCATCAGCAGGAAGGAGGCCCGTGGGCACGGAATCGGAATACGAGCGTTACGAGGACCCCTACTCCTACGAGGTGCGCGACCGGCGCGTGCGCGGTGCCCGGGGCTTGCAAGCCGTCGATGGGCTCACCACCAGTGCCGTCTTCGACGATGCAGCCGCACGCTACGTGGCCGGCGACATCGACGCCCGCCAGCTGAGCGACATCGTAGACGACTACTACGACCAGAAGGTCGAGCGCGGCGTCAACCGCTACTCCCAGGAGGCCGACCTCGTGAGCGCCCGCATCTGCGACGCTCTGGACTCCAACGGGTTCACCTTCTCCCCCGCCACCCTGCGCGCCATCCACGGTCGCCTCTTCCGCGGCCTTATGGAAGAGCCCTTCTACGAGCAGCACTACCGCGACTACAACATCTCGAAGCGCGAGTTCGTCCTCGCACGGGAGTCGGTGGCCTACGGGGACTACGCCTCCCTCGAGGACGATTTGGAAACCGCCTTCTCGGAGTTCAGCCCCGCGCCCGCGCAGGACGACGACTACACCGCCTACATCGCCTCGGTGGCCGACTTCATCGCGCGCGTCTGGCAGATTCACCCCTTCGCCGAAGGGAACACGCGCACCGTCGCCGTGTTCCTCCAGCAGCTGCTGCACTTCCATGGGTTTCCCCAAGACTGCAGCGAGGCCTTCGACCGATCGTCGCTGCAGTTCCGCAACGCGCTCGTGCGGGCCAACTACCGCAACATCCCGCTCGGCGTCGAACCCGATCCGACTTTCTTGCGCGAGTTCATAGGCTGTCTCATCGCCGGCCGTCCCTTCCCCTACCGCAACCGCGACATGGCCGCCGCCGAGCTGTTCCGCGCCAAGAGCCTCATCCCTCCGCAGGAGGAAAGCCCCCGACGACTCGGGTAAAAAACAAATGCAGTCTCACGCCTCGGCGCAGGGGAACGTCGGATCCAGGTCGCGCCCGAAGCATCAGAAGTCGTCGACGCCGATGGGCAAATAAGAGCCACCAACTGCTCTTGCCAGAGCCTCGGAACGACATTCTGGCCAAAAATCGCCTGCAAGCTGCGTCAGCGCCTAGCATCTCCGCGACGAGCAACCAATCGCAATCCTCTGATCAGGGGAAATACAGAACAGGCGCAACCAACTTTCGCGAAAGGCAATGCGGTGGCCAAAAAAGGAGCCCGCAATGCCAGTTGATGACCCTTTTTTGGCCAGGATTCTCGCGCAACCCTTAACCTCATGAAAGCGTGGGCGGGCTGGGTGACGCTGGGGGCTCGGGGCTTCGGAGAAGGCGGCTGCATCGGCGCCGCTGAAGCCGGTGATGTCGAAGCGGGCGAGGAGATCGTGCCGATCGCAAAAGAGCCGCCCGGGGATCGGGCGGCTCGCTACATGGGCGGGCGCAGGGAGGGAAGCGCCCGCGCGGAATTGGTCGGAGGTCGGCGAACTAAGGCTCCGCAGGCCCTCGTAGATCGAGGAGTCTTTGGAACCTCGCGGCCTTCTAACGGCTAGGAAGCGGTCGACTGCTCGAGACCTTCCGGTTCTTCGCAGTCTTCCAGCTGCTGGCATACCGCCAACGCTTCGACGTAGGCGGCTTGGTAGTCCTCTACTTCGGCGGTCAGGGCGGCGAGCGATTCCGCCGGCAGCAGGGCCGTACGGGCCTCTTCCACCGTGTCGAAGGGACTCGCCTCCAACGCTCGGGCCAGGGCCTGCTCGGCGTTCTGGGCCGGCCCCACGCGCAGACCTCGCTGGGTGCCTGCGGCCATGAGCGCCAGACGCGCCTCCCCTGCTGCCTGCTCTCCCTCGGCTTCGGCCGCGCTCACGCGGGCCTCCGCCTCGGTCACCAACGCGTCGGCCCGGACAAGCTCGGCCGCCCGATAGGCCGCCGCCTTCGCCAGGCCGTCCACCGTGGCGGCAGAGCGGGCGCGCGCCAAGGCCGTGCCTTTCTCTTCCATCGCCGGCAGCTGGGCGTACAGATGCTCCAAGCGCCCGAACGCCTGCTCAACCTCTGCGCCTTCCACGACCTCCACGCCTTCCGGCCCACAGCCGGAGGTGGCCACCGCAGCAGCGGCCACCTCGGACTTCAGCGTCTTCGCAGACACTAGATCTCCTGGTACACGCCGGCCAGCTGCTCGCCGAGGCACTTGCCCTGCACGAGGCAGCGCCCGTGGCTGTTGCCCTGGATGTTGATCGGGTAGTCCACGGCGTAGATGTCGCCGGCGCAGTTGCCGATGGCGTACAAACCGGGGATGGGCTCGTCGTTCTCGTTCAGCACCTCGAAGTTATCGGAGATGTGGATGCCGCCCACGACGGAGAGCAGGCCGGGCGCCACCATGCAGGCAGTGAAGGGGCCCTGCTCGATGGGGAACAGGAAGTGGTCCTCCTTGAAGAAGTCGGTATCCTCGCCGGCCTTGCACAGCTTGTTGTAGCGCTCGACGGTGGCCTTCAGCTCGGTGGGATCCACCTCGATCAGCTCGGCCAGCTCCTCCAGGGTGTCGGCGCGCTTGTAGTAGTCCGGCACCTCGGTCAGGCCGTTCTCCACGGTCTTGGTGTGGCCGTCCACGGCCGCCTGGTAGTCGGAGCCGTAGGGGCGGAAGGTGTCCCAGAACATGCCGCCGCCGTGCTCAAGCGAGCCCAGAAGGTCGTTCTGCCAGTTGGCATCGAAGATGGACCAGGCATGGTCGGCGCCGCCGTTGTACATGACGCCCAGGCACTTGCCCTGAACCCAGGTGGCCTCGTTCATGAAGCGCTTGCCGTCGGGGTTCACGAACAGGAAGGGGCCGTGGAAGGTGGCGGCGGCCTGCGGGTGCATCATGGTCGGCCAGGGGCCCTCCTGGAAGGCGCCGCCGGCCCAGGCGGCCATGTTGTGGCCGTCGCCCACGTTGCCCTGGTCGGAGCACAGACGGGTGAACACGCGGTTGGCCACCGGGGCGAACTCGTTGATGTACTCGTCGCTGTAGCTGATGTCGCCGGTGGCGAGCACCACGCCCTTGGAAGCGTTGTACTGCACGTACTCACCGCTCTTGTTCTGGCAGATGGCGCCGGTCACCTTGCCGGACTCGTCCTGCACCAGCTGCACGGCGGGCATCTCGTAGACGAACTCGGCGCCGGCCTTCAGGGCCTCGGCCTCGAACATGTACTCGACGAAGTCGGCCATGGTGTGCTCTTCGAAGATGGGGCCGCCGCTCATGAAGTGGTAGCAGGCGATCTCGGGGTGCACCGTGGAGTTGGAGCCCACGGTGACCATGCACTTCGCGCCGTTGGCCTCGGCCATGTCGAGGAACCAGTTCATGCAGCGCTCGGACTCGCGGAACCACTTGCCCACGAGCGACTCGCGGCAGCGGTTGCCGCAGGTGGACACCCAGCGCTCCATCTCCAGGGACTTGTCGAACTTCAAGCCCAGGTCGTCCAGAGCGCGCGAGGCGATGGCGCCGGTGCCGCCCACGCCGTGGCCGTTCAGCACGGCGTCCTTCTCCACCAGGATGACCTTGGCGCCGTTCTCGGCCGCCGAAAGGGCGCAGCAGCTGCCGGAGTAGCCGCCGCCGATGACGAGCACCTCGGTGTCGACGGTCTGGGAGATCTGGTCGGCCGCGATGGGCTCGGGCTTCACTTCCCAGGTGTGCTTGGCGGTCTCGCCGGTTTCGGCCAGCGCCGCGTCGGCCTTGGTGGCCTCGGTCTGCGGTGCGCATCCGGCCAGGCCGAGCGCGGCCACGCCGGCGGCGCTAAAGGCAGCGCCCTTGAGCAAGTTGCGACGAGAAATTCCAGTCATGTTTTCCCTCCATAGTCTCGGTGACTGAACGGTTCCGAAGCTTTCGCGGCAGCTACCTGGGCCCTTCACCCAAGCTGTCCACACGAAGCCGGAACCGACGCCCCGGCCCTCTCATTGGCGGAACGCGAGAAGCACTATGCCCTCTTCCGCCCTTTCGCGTAAGCCACCAAATTGGGTAAATTCGCAGCAGCGGGAACCCGAAACGTGGCGCGGCATCACGCTTTTGAGGGGGACATATTTTGGGTTGTTTTTGAAAAATCCCAGGTCATAGCCAAGCATCATCGCAAACTTGTTGGGTGCGCCGCCTCCGGCCACCGGCTGCGGCTGCTAAAATGCACCAGGGAGGAAGGATGCCACATGCAACGCGCCAAAAGGCTTTTGGAAGGTCTGCGAATACACCACCTCGGCTTCGGCTTTTTCTGGACCGTCACCTTTATCGTGCTCGCAGGGTTCCAGGGCGCAGGCGCCGTCGCCGATTATTGGCAGATCTACATTCTCACCGAACAGACGCTCATGCCCCTGGCCGTAGGAGCCCTGGGCGCCCTGTGCGCCTTCCGCCGTTGCGAGCTTCCCCATTGGACGGCCTCGGCGGCGAGCTTCATGCTCAGCGGAGCCGCGCTTCTCTACTTTCTCGCGTTTCATTTCGGCCAAAGCGACGGCGCCATCGCGACGGTCGCGGGCGTGCTCATGGGCGGCTCCTGCGCTCTGTTCTTCCTGCTTTGGGAGATGTTCTACGTAACCGAAGGCCAGCAGCGCGCCCTCATCTGCATTCCCCTTTCGGCCGCCATGTCGGTGGCCTTGTATTTGCTCATTCGCCTTTTACCGCCCGTTGCCGTAGCCCTGGCTGCCGTTTGCGTGCTCCCCTTCTTAGCACTTCTCTGCCTTCAGAAGAGCCTCGCCGAAATTGAGGCCGACGTCACGGCGCCCCTCACGTGCCCCGCCCTGAGACGCGCCGTGGGCGACCTATGGCGCCCCGCGCTCTGCGTCAGCATCCTCGGTTTTTCGTGGAAGCTCATCGCCGGCATCGAGCCGGCCCAAAGCTCCGGCGGCGCCGCGGTGCTCGTCGGATTCGCGACGGCGGCCCTTTTGGTGGTGGCCCTCGAGCTGTTTCTTTCGAAGGGCTTCGACATTCTGCATATCTGTCAGGTACTTTTTCCCGCGCTCACCGTCGTATTCCTGCTACCGTCGTTGTTCGGCCAGCAGTACACAACGCTGCTCGTGGCGTTTCTCATGTTCGGCTTCGAGGTGGTGAACCTGCTGCTCATCATCACCTGCGCCGTGTACACCATTCGAAACGGACTGCCCTCCTCACCGCTGTACGCCCTGTGCATCGGGCCCGTCCTGCTTTCCATGGCCGTGGGCAGCGGGCTGGCCGAGCTTCTGGGGCCGGCGCTTTCCGATGACCTCGCCCATTGGACGAACGTCATCTTGCTTTGCGTGGTGCTGCTGTCGGTCGCGCTCATTCTGGTCACGCGCGGAAAGGGCCAGGCGCTGGCCTCCATGACCGACGCGGAGCTGCTGAACCGCGGCACAACGCTACGACGGGGGCGGCGCGATAGTCGCCGGGATGGCCGTCAAGGTGCTAAACCAGCCAACGGCAGCGCGCGTCAACGGGGGGACGCACTGCACTCCCCGGATGCGACAGCAGCAGATGCCACCCGAGTCCCCAGTGACGGCCCCTCCGAGCAACAGCGCCGCATTCGCAGCTACCTTGAGGAGCACGGCCTTTCTCCGCGCGAGATTGAGGTGGCCGAGCTGCTCATGAAGGGCCATACGGTATCGGCCATCGCCGGCAAGCTGTTCATCTCGGAAAACACCACTCGCGGCCATGCCAAAAGCATCTACAAGAAACTCGCCATCCACTCCCGCCAAGAGCTAGTCGACCTAGACGACCAGCTCACACGGGCGTAACGTTCACTGAGCGCCCTGGCCGCTATCGAACCCATGCCGCGGTGTCGCGAGGTGCTTGGATGTCGAACGGCATCGGAACTACGCCACAGCTTCCTCCGGCAACTTGCAGACGTCGACCCAGGTGCTGCCCGGTGTGCAGGCGGCCAGCTCGTCGGGAGCGAGGGCAATGGCGCTGTTGGAGCTGCCGCAGGCCGGGTACACCACGTCAAAGCGGCGCAGTGATTCGTCCAAGCGCACATCGCACCCCTCATTCACCGCGAAAGGGCACACGCCGCCCACCGCGTGGCCGATGCGCTCCTCGGCCTCTTCGGCGGGAAGCATACGGGGCTTAGCTCCAAACTGGGCCTTGAATTTCGGGTTCGCAATGCGGGCATCTCCCGCGCACACCACGAGCGCCACCCGGTCGCCCACGGCAAACGACAGCGTCTTGGCAATGCGCGCCGGCTCGCAGCCCACGGCCTGGGCCGCCAGTTCCACGGTCGCGCTGGATGTGGGGAATTCCATAACGTCCCCTTCGCGCCCGAATTCCGCAAAGTATGCCTTCACCTTGTCGATCGCCATCTCGCGTACCGCCTTTCGCCACCATCTTCGACGTTGTGGAATAATAGCACGGCACACATCTCCGGGAAGCCCTGAGGAGGACTCATGATCTCGTTCGAGAACGACTATTCTACCGGCGCCCATCCGCGCGTTCTGGAGGCGCTGGCGGCGACGAACCTGGAGCCGGCGCCGGGCTATGGCAGCGACCGCTTTTGCGAAAGCGCGGCGGCCCGCATCCGCGCGGCTTGCGATGACGAGACTGCCGACGTGTTCTTCCTCACGGGCGGCACCCAGACCAACACTGTGGTCGTTTCGGCTCTGCTGGCCGGGCACGAGGGCGTGATCGCCGCCGATACGGGACACATCGCCGTTCATGAAGCCGGTGCCATTGAAGCCACTGGGCACAAGGTGCTCACCGTGCCCGAATGCGACGGCAAGCTGCGCGCCGCCGACGTGGAAGCTTATCTGGAGACTTTCTACGCCGACGCCAGTTACACCCACATGGTGTTCCCGGGCATGGTGTTCATTGCGCATCCCTCCGAGCTGGGCACGCTGTACTCTTTGGCCGAGCTGGAAGAACTCTCGACGCTCTGCCGCCGCTACGACATCCCGTTGTACCTGGATGGCGCGCGCCTCGCCTACGGCCTGGCCGCTCCCGACACCGACGTCTCCCTGACCGACATCGCGCGCCTCGCCGACGCCTTCTACATCGGCGGCACCAAATGCGGGGCACTCTGCGGCGAGGCGGTCGTGTTCCCGCGCGGCGGCATGCCACGCCACTTCCTCACCCACGCCAAGCAGCACGGTGCCTTGCTGGCCAAGGGGCGCCTGCTCGGCGTGCAGTTCGACACGCTGTTCACCGACGATTTGTACGGCGAAGTGGGACGCACAGCCGCTGCGGCCGCCGACGAGCTGCGCCGCATCCTGCGCGAGGCCGGCTGCACCTTCTTCCGCGAAAGCCCCACCAACCAGCAGTTCGTCGTTCTGGACAACGCCCAAGTCGAGGCACTGGCCGAGCGCGTCCGCTTCAGCACCTGGGAAAAGCTCGGGGACGGCCGCACCGTCATCCGCCTCGTCACCAGCTGGTCCACCACCCCCGACGATCTCGCAGCCCTGAAAGCGGCCCTGCACGACGTGATGTAGGCGCACGACTGCGACAGCGGAGCCATCAAGGCGCGACATGCATATCGTTTCAGGCGCCACGGAAAGGCAGGGCTGCAGGGCTGCAGGGCTGCAAGCTGCAGGCCGCGGGCACTTCAGGCGTTGCGAGCATTGCGGACTGCGGTCGCTGCGGACGCACCGTCCCAAGCGCCGTGAGCGAACCGAACCAAAATCATCCCACTCCAGCTGGTCCTGCTATCTAGCGTAGTTTCCATCGAACTCCGGTGGAACATTATTGCGTTTTTGGCGCCTCGGCTTTCAGCAGGCACACCACGACTCCCGACAAGCGCTCATTCGCCTTGCTTCTGCCTCCCCCGGCTGCACCAATTCTGCAGTTTTTCGCCAAATTTCGCCGGAATAGCCTCTCGGGCTATGCGGTTTTGCACCAAAAACGTTATTCCTCGCCAAAATGAGAGGGGCTCTCTACCGCTTCAAAGGTGCGTCGAGGCTCAAGCGGCAGGCCAAGCTGCCGACGTAGCTTCAGTTTTCGATCACGAGCATTTCTTACACATGTGCGGTTGCGCTTGCCCAAAACCCGCAGCATCGACTGCGCTATCGTGTCGCAAGCAAACAAACTCTCAAGCTCGTTGTCGGTGACTAGCACCACGTCGATGCCCATGGCTCGCAACGCATTCACGCGGCGCGAGTCTCGAGCACGGTGCAATTCCCCCTCGTGAAAAGCCCTGCTTTGGTACTCCATGGCCAAACGAGCTGATGGCCAGAACAGGTCGCATCGCAGCATTCGTGTTTCGGCGATAGCATAAGCCTCACCCGTGCATTCAACCTCATAGCCCATAAGGGGAATGCCCAGACCGTATCCGCCCAACGCCACTGGCAGCCCGAACAACAACGCACATTTCGCTTCACGCGGCGACTCCGCCCCTTTGGCAATGTACGACAATGAGCGCTGAGCACGCTTTGCTCCATGCATGCCGGGATTCATGCGCAAGAACTGGGCAAGCTGTCGCGTAGTCATCAAAGGGTCGGCATGGTATCGCGTAGGCTCACCCGCTTTTCCTCTGCGATAGGTGCCGCAAAGCTCATAACCCAACTCAAGCAGTTCGATCAACGAAAGCGACGTTGCCATTTGCACAAAGGTGAACGGTACGCTGGTCACCCTTGTCCCTTCACCCAGCGAAAGCAAGCCCGTGCCGCCAAACGGCTTCCCGCTGCGATGAAAATCGACAACATCGGTGCGATGGTTGTGAGACGTAGAAGCGCTTGTAACATGGAGGGGCCGAGAAAGGGAGAGCGCGGGGCACTGCTCCAAAATGCGATCGCTTGCCAACTGCGCATCTTTTAAGGACGGTGCTTGGTCGGGGAACTTTCGGCTACGCATGGGCTGGGGCTTTTGGGATGGGGGCAATGCCGTCAGTATTTCCAGCGCTGTCTTGTGGCTAAAGCAAACGATCCGCCGGGAAGCGACGGGGGAAGATGGCCGAACCATGACGCACTCCTCTCGGGCCCGTCGTGAGAGGATCTTGCGAATCTGGTATGCAGAGACCCGGACACAGCCTCTGAGCACGGACTGTTGGAAACAGGATTCGCACTGGCTCGTAAGCATTGCAGTGTACCATGAGCACAAACGCCTGTCACGGACTTCCACGGGTCTTTCCTTTGAGTTTTGGCCGCTAATTTCGAAATCGGTGCATAGCAAGCGAGGAGAAGGCCAGCATCTGCCCTCAGAACTCGTTTATCTGCACCGAAAGCGAAAAATTTGCGCTACTTTTCTCGGCAAGGAAATGATTATCCCCGAGCATGTGCACCAAAAACGCCAAAATACGCCATGGAGAGCAAAACCACCTGCGCACATCTGCGCAGCACCCTGTCACGGGCACCTGCTCGCCCGCATCGGAGTACCGCTGCATGCTGAGGAGCACCATGCCCAAAGCACAAGACGGGCCCAGACGCACAAGGTCAGGGCCCGTTTAGATCGTTCAGGTCGTCAACCAACGGTGCTGTCGGCCAACCGGGCGTTACCCGAGGTTAATCTGACGATGCAGCACGCGGGTCAGCACCAGGTAGTAGGCGATGCCGATGAGGATGAACACCACGCCCGTCACCAGGGCCACGGTGCCCACGGACATCAGGATCGCGAAGCACACCAGCGCACCGAGCGCCGGGAACACCAGGTGCATGAACACGGCCTTTGCGCCCGAACGCTGCTTCAGCTGGAACCAGCAGAACACGATGACCGACACGTTCAGCATCACGTAGGTGGACAGCGCGCCGAAGTTCGAGATCTTCACCACAGTGTTCATGTCGATGCCGCTGAAATGGAAGAGCAGCGTCAGCACCACGGACAGGGCGATGATGAAGATGACGGCGTTCAACGGCGAGTTCGTGCGCTTGTTCATCTTGGCCATGAACTTCGGCAGGCAGCCGCCATTGGCCATGGTGAACATCACGAAAGCGATGGAATTCTGCTGCGCGATAGCGGTGAACACGCCCTGGGCCAGCGCCACGCCCACGGCGCACACGATCATGAGCCAGGGACCGGCGGCCATCTTGGCCACGGCGTAGAACGCGTTGTCGGTATTGCCGGCAAAGGCCGCGCCCGACGGATCGATGCAGGTGGCGATGAAGCACTGCAGCGCGTACAGCACGCACAGCAGAATGGCCATGACCATCATAGCGCGCGACGGCCCGTGCTTGGGGTCCTTCGCCTCTTGGGTCAGCGTGGCGATGGCGCCGAAGCCCACGTAGGACATCACGGCCAGCGACACAGCGGACATGGTGCCGCCAAACTCGAACTTGGCGGGGTTGAACAGGTTGGTCGGCGAGAAATTCGCGCTCTCGGGATGCTGCACGACGAATATCACGCCGCACACGACGAACAGCGCGAGAATCGCCAGCTGAGCCACCAGTGCCACTTTGTTCACCACCATGGCGGTCTTCATGCCGATAAGCGACACGATGGCCACAATAATGAGGAACCCGAAGCACAGAGCCAGAATCGGCACATCAGGCAGCATACTGTGGATGGCGATAGCGGCGATGAGGTACACCATGGCCGGGCTCACCAAGTACTGCAACAGCATCAGCCAGCCGGCGATGAAGCCGGGCAGCTTGCCGAACACGTGGCTCACATAGGTGAAGATTGATCCCGAAGACGGGAAATGCTGAATCATGATGCCGAAGGAGAACACCGAGAACAGCACGGCCACAAATCCGATAAGGAACGCGAGCGTGGGCATGCCACCGGAATCGGCGAACACGCCGCCGTAAACGGCCATGGGCGAGATGGGCACCATGGTGATGAGGCCCCATACCACCATGTCCTTTACAGTTAGGGTCGCTTTGAAGTCGTCGCCGGCGTTCTGCTGGGTGGCCACGGTCGGCTTCGTCACTTTCTTCCCGTTGTTTTCCGGCATGGAGAGGCGAGCGGTCGTAGCGTCATCGGAGACGCCCTTCGCCGCACCGGACGCGGCCGTGGCTACGGCTACGGGAGCCTTCGGCGGCGCGCCCGCGTTTGTCTTTCCGTTTGCACTCATTGAGAACACCTCTTTTTACCCTCGAGGGGGCCGCGCCGCCCGCACATCCTGCGGCGCGGCCCCCTTCCGAAACACTTACTTAGAAGACCCCTTGGCAGCACCGGCGTCGTCGGCACCGGCAGTACCGGCAGCGCCGTCGGCAGCATCGCCGCCCTTGGTCGCGCCCGCATCGGAGGCGGTGCCGGCAGCCTTCTCCGGCGCAGCAGCCGTCTCGGCACCAGCCCCGCGCGCAGCCTTGCGCGCCTGGTCGGCCGCCGCCTTGGCCTCCTTCACCTCGCGGCGAGCGGACGCCAAGTCGCTGTCGGCTTCCACCTGCTGCTCGAGCGCCTCGGCAGCCACCGCCTCGGCATGGGCTTTGGCCTGCGAGGACTTCTCGGCCGCCAAGGCTGCCACCTCAGCCGCAGCCGCTCGCTTGGCGTCGGCCGCCGGGTCGCGCGGCACCGGTTCGGCAGCCACTTCGTCAGCAGGGGCCGCCGGCACTTTCGTATCAAGCCGCACCGGCTCGGTACCCTCCACCGGGGCCGCCTTCTTCAGGCCCACCGTGGCCGACGTGCCGATACCGGCTTTCTCCGAAATCACCGCCGGCTGGCTTAAGGGAATGGCACCCAGCGCGCCAATGGACGTGCCGCTGGTCTTCACCGGATGGTTCATGGCCGCCGGATCGTCGCCAGCCTCAATAGCCGGAGAGGACGGATGATGCTTGCCCGGCACGTACTCGTCGGGAAGCACGATCTGCTCGTTGGGGTTCCACAGCTTCTTGATGGGCATGCCCATGGGGTTCTGGCCCTCGCTCATCAGCTCGGACGGCACGTTGGACAGAACCTTCTGGGGCTTCTTCAAGCCCTCGATCTGCCAAGTGAACGGCGCGAACACGTTGTTCGGATCAGCCCAATGATGGCGCTTGGACGCCTGGTACACGCCGAAGCAGATGGCGAAGGTGACAACGATGATGGCCACGATAACCACCACGTAGGTCACCGGGCTGCCCACTTCCTCGGCCACCTGGGCCGGCGGGATGATGGCCAGCACAATGCCGAACAGGCAGGCCAGAAGACCGAGGCCGGCCACAAGCCACGCGCCCACGTTACCGCCGGGCACCTTGAACAGGCGCGGACGGTTCGGCTGGTCGTGGCGCAGCTTCAGGAACGAGACGAACATCAACACGTAGTACATCATGTAGAGGATGGTGATGGCCTGGGTGATGAGCACGACAAAGCCCTCGATGTTCGGGATGAGGAAGCACAGGAAGGCGATGAGGGTCATGAACGTCATCTGCAGGTACATCAGACGGCTCGGCATGCCGTGCTTGTTGGAGTTCTGCAGCACCTTCGGCAAAAAGCCGGAGCGCCCGGCCTGGCCGAGCATGAACGAGGGACCGGCCATGTTGGTGACGAGCGACGCCATGGAAGCGCCGAGGCCGACCCACACGAAGGCCACGTAAATCCACGGGCAGTTGAAGGTGGCGCCGAGGATCTTATAGGTCTGGTACAGGCCGTAGACCAGGTTCATGTCGGATTTCGGCGTGACGATGGCGATGCACACCGTACCGGCGATGAAGATGATCAGCGTCAGGATCATGGCGATGAAGATGGACAGCGGGAATTCCTTCTGCGGCTTCTTCAGCTGCTTGATGTGGGCAGCGTTCATATCGATGCCCGCGAAGCTGAAGAACACGCCGGCGGCCAGGGCCAGGTTGGTGAGGCTGAAGCCGTCAGCGAAGGGATTGAACGCCTCGGGCGTAGGGGTCACGTTGGACACGTTGCCCTGGGCGAGCCACACCACCGTGAAGATGACGATGAACGCCAGCGGAATGAACGTGCCGATGATGACGCCGTACTTAGTCAGGCGGGCGAAGGCCTTCACGCCCTTGGTGGACAGGAAGGTCAGGCCCCAGTAGTAGGCCAGCCACGCCAGAATGATGAAGAACTGGTTCTCCGGATGGTTCATGAACTGCACAGCCCAGTCCCAATCAGGCGTATAGAAGCCGATGGTGGCCGATGCCGATGCAACGCCCATACCGAAGTTGATGGAGGTCTGGAACCACAGAATGAGCAGACACGTAAATGCCAGCCCAGGGCCCATAGCCTCGCCGACCCAGCGGAAGATGCCGCCGCGCTGGCCCCAGCCGGAAGCCAGCTCGGCCGCCACCAAACCGGTGGGCAGGAAGAACACCAGAGCGCCGATGATGAAGAGCGTGACGGAGGACAGCCCGTAATAAGCCTGCTGGACGTCGTTGGCGACGCTGCCGATGATGGTCACGTTCATCATGACCAGAGCCATCAGGCTGATATAGGTTCCACTGCTGGCCTTCGCTGCGCCCTTCGCCGGCGCTTTGGCCGCATGAGTTGTAGTTTGGGAGCTCATAGTTACCCCTCACGAAAGGGCCCGGCGGGGCGGGCTCACCTTCCCGGGACGTCATTCCCGGAAAAGGCACCCCGCCGGACAGCGGATAGTTGCCGCGCGCGACTCGCAAAAGCCGCCCGCAAGGGCCGACCTTGGGGCATCCCGTGCGGAACCCCCGAGGCCGGCGCCCGATTGCCGCTTAGGCGGAAACCGGATTGAAGGTGTTCCAGAACGGCCACACGATGGGGTCGGAGTCCAGCGCCTTCTGCATCTCGGGGCTCAGGCGATCCTTGCGGATGGCCACCTCGTAGACGAAGTTGTCGAACCACTCGTCGCTGCAGACGAAATAGCCGTTGTTGCCGGTCTTCATGCCGTGGTTCTCGGTGCCCCAGGAGTTCTCGATCTTCCACTTCGTGGGCTTGCCGTCCTTGATGTCCACGCCGGCGATGGTCATGGCGTGGGTCGGCAGGCTCTCGTGGGTGGCGAAGCGCTCGGCCTTGTCCATGGTGAACTTCACGCCGAACATGGCCTCGAGGTCGTACAGATCGAAGTCCATGACACCGGCGTTGCGGTCACAGTGCTGCAGCACGTCGGAGCCGAACCAAACGGGCTCGCCGTCCTTCAGGGAGTCGATGACGTAGCCCTTCAGCTCCTCCATCGGCACGTTCAGGTACAGGTTGCGACGCTCGGGAATCTGGTCGGAATCCTGGATGGCGTACATACGGCCGTAGGGCTTGTCGTCGCCGGGCACGTTGATGACGCCGATGTAGTCGTCCAGGTTGATGGGCACGTACTTCTTCAGGAACTCCAACGGGGTGATGCCGAGGTCGGCATGGTAGTGGCCCTTGGCATCGTTGTAGGTGAAGTCGAACTTCTGCACCGGCTCACCGAAGCACACGGCCAGCACGCGGTACACCTCGGAAAGCATTTCCTCCTGGGTGGCCTTGGTATCCTTGTCCTCCTGGGCCATGGTGCGCAGCTTCAGGGCATCCTGGCGCAGCAGGTGCGAGAGCACCGTGTTCAGCTCGGCGGTGTTGTTGGTGCAGTGGGTCTCGGCCTGGGCCTCATGCGGCACCACGCCGTACTTCTTCACCAGGGCGCACACCATATCCCAGTCGCCGCCGTCGGCCATGGGCGTCGTGAACAGCCAGTCGACCTCGCGGTCGTCCAGCGGCTTGTCGGCCGTGGCCACCACGTGCTCGAGGAACCAGGCGGCGCGCTCCAACTTGTTGAAGAACGCCAGGTAGGCCTGGGACAACTCGAAGGTGCCCTTCGGCAAATCAAGTTCCTTCTCAATGTGGAAGCGCAGCACGTTTAAGCAGGCGAACATCCAGCAGCGGCCCGACATCTTCTGGTTGGCCACGGCCTGGTCGTCCACGTCGATGGAAAACGCGAAGTTCTTGGGGCTCATGCGCTTGAGCACCTCCACGCTTTCCGCCGACTCCAGAATGCCGTTCTTAGTCACCGCGCGCTGGGCCACGTGCTGGGTTTCGGCCTTCTTGTAGGATTCGGCCATCTTCGCGATTTGTTCCTTTGAGATTTCCATAATCTATGCTCCTTATCCTCGATTGGTTAGCGATGATCTCTATGGAAGGAACGCGGCACCGTGGAAAAGCGCCGGTTCGAATTCCCTTTAGTCGAAGAGCGTCCAAGGCTGAGTCGGACGATCTTCCAGGTAGCCATCCATCCACTTCCACAGCGGGTGCTGGTCCATGAAGTCGCGAGCGTTGAACTCTACGCCGTCGGCGCGACCGTAGCGACCCCACATCTTCAGGTGCTTCACGTCGTCGGGGCCGGCGGCCTTGGCGTCGCAGGAGCCAGCCGGATAGAACGGGATGTTCCACACGGCGTCCGGATCGTCGGCGTAGTACTGAGGATCCACGTCGTAGTGCGAGCAGATGTCGCGGCTCGACGGGCAGTTGTAGCCGAGGTACACGTCGTAGGTGTCGGCGAGCATCTTCTTCACGACTTCCAGGTCGATCTTGCCGTAGTACTGATCGATGAGCTCCATCCAGCGCTGGCGACGGGCGCCGGTCTGCTGGCGCGGATCGTTGAAGCCGTTGTCCTTGCATTCCAGGTTGCGGATGCGCGGGTCGAACACGGCGTTGCAGCCGAAGTACGCGCCGTCGAAGGTGCGCTCGAGGCTCGTGAATTCCAGGCCCTGCTCGAAGCGGGCGATCTCGCCGGTGTTGTGGTCGGCGATGAGCCAGGCGTTGGCGTAGCCGCCGTTGTTGCCTTTGTTCAGGCGCTCGACGAACTCGTCGATGGTGGCCGCGTACTGCACGGCGTCGCGGATGCGCACCCACTCGGGCATGCCCGCGTCGTCGTAGCGGTCGAAGCCGGCCAGAGTGGTCTCAGTGATGTTCAGGCCCGCGGCGGTCACGTAGAAGTCGGTCATGGACGACAGCATGCACGGCGCCGAGGCCTGCATGATGAAGGCATAGCCGTCGTCGGGTTCCACGCGCTTGCAGATATTGAAGTACTGGCCGCTCCAGAACTCGTCGAAGCTCTCATGGCCCAGGTAGGGCTTGCCGTCCACCGTGGCCGAGCCGGTGGCCACGATGGCGGAGCAATGCTCCTTGCGGTGGGTCTTCATGAGCGGACGGCTCATGATCTTGCCGGCGTTCTGGGGCCACCAGTAGCCGGTGATCTCCATCCAATCGTTCCATGCGATCATGTCGTCGGTGGTGGTGGGGATGCCGGCAGCCGTCAGGCCCTCGGCCATGCCGCGCAGCTCTTCGAGCCAGCGGGTGGGAATCTTGTCGCGGTGCAACTTCAGCGCCTGCTCGGCGAACCACTCGTAGGTCATACCGAAGGTTTCCAGGGTCATGAACTTGTACACGCGCAGGGCGTCTTTGTACTCGTCGGCCAGAAGGTAGCCCTCCTGGAAGCCGCACTCGTAGGGGGTGCCCTTCACCTTGATATGCTGCCAGCCGTTGATCTTCTGCAGCTGGGCATGATCGATGATCGATTGCTGCTCTTGAGTGACCATTGTCGTCTTCCTTTCCAGGGTGCGCCGGGGCGGGCGGGCTTGCGGACAGCTCCCTTGAGCCGTCCTGCGGGCGAGCTTCAACGCACGAACTCGCGGATTCGTTTCATATCCTGCGCTCTTCCCCGGCGTTTTGGCGACGGGGGCGGTTTTCGTTGCTGCGCCGTTATAGATTAGTTTTCCGCTGATTTTCTAAGTTCTAGCTGGGTGTTTCCCGAAGCCTCATCGCGTCCTTTCGCGAGCGCAACACAGGATCGTCGATTCACCGAATGGTTTCAGATCGGATGCCCGCCTGCGCGGAAACGCTGCCTGTGGGAGGATACGCATGTTGCAACCATTCGACGACTGGGAGGTTCCCATGGACAAGTACATTTGCGACGTATGCGGCTACATCTACGATCCCGAGGTGGGCGACCCGGACGGCGGCATCGCGCCGGGCACGGCCTTCGAGGATATTCCCGACGACTGGGTATGCCCCGTCTGCGGCGTCGGCAAGGACGACTTCTCACTGTACGAGGGTTAGCCTACGGCAAAACCTATAGCCCACTCGAACTGCAAGGGCGTCCCTTTGGATCGCCCTTTCCCTTTCTTCTTGCCCTTTTTTCTGCGCCCGCTAAACTGAAGGTGGCTGGCAGCTCATAAGGAACGCGATCTCGAGGGGAGAGCCATGTCCCACGCAACGCCGCACCGTCTGCTGTACTTCTTCGTCGCCTTCGTGCTGCTCATGTTCTTCGGGCTCATCTATGCCTGGTCGCTGTTCGTCGACCCACTGGAGGCGGAATTCGGCTGGGATCGCTCGGCCACCTCGGTGGTATTCACGCTCTCTATCATCACCTTCTGCGCCGGCATGCTCGTAGCGGGCGCGCTGGAAGAGCGCACATCCCCGCGCACGGTCATGCTCATCACCGCCGCCTGCCTGGGGCTGGGGCTTATCGCCTCGGCCTTCACCGAATCGCTGCCTTTCATTTACGCCACCTACGGCGTGCTGGTGGGAGCCGGCGTGGGCCTTGGCACCGATGTGGTTATGTCCGTCACGCTGAAATGGTTCCCTGACAAGCAGGGCCTGGCCTCCGGCGCCATGCTCATGGGCTTCGGCGGCGGCACCATGCTGTTGTCCCCCGTCGTCACTACGATGTTGGGCACGCTCGGATGGCGTCTGACCTTCGGAGCGCTGGGAGTCATTTTCGTCGTGCTGGTGGGGGCCGGCGCCTTCATCATGAAGCTGCCGACACCGGAATATGTTCGCCCTCTTCTGGAAAAGGCGCGGCAGAACGCCACCGTGGCGGCCGTCGACATGACGGGTGGCCAAATGGTGCGTACGCCCACGTTCTGGGTGTTCATGGTGTATCTGATGCTCGTCACCTGCGGCGGTCTGGCGCTCATCAGCCAAGCAGTGCCGGCGGCCATGGAATTGCTCATGGGCGCTGGAGCAGCAGCGAGCGGGGCAGCGAGCGCGGGGGCGGGAGCGAGCGGGGCAGCGGCGGCTGGCGCGGGCGTCAGCGCCGTGCTGACCGAGGCCGAGGCGCTTATGCTGGCTACCGCAGCCATGGGCAGCGTATCGGCCATGAACGGACTGGGGCGCCTCATCAACGGATTCATCTGGGATAAGTTCGGCTATCGCGTATGCCTCACTTGGATCGCCGTGGCCTTCGCCGCAGGCATGCTCTGCTGCGCCTTCGCCATGATGGGCGGCAATTTCCTGCTACTCGTAGCCGGCTTCATGCTGCTCGGCCTTATGTACGGCGGCAACATGTGCTCGATGTCGGCGATGGTAGGTTCCTTCTTCGGCCCGAAGTACTACGGCATCAACTACGCCATCGCCACCTGCCAGATGATCCCAGCCGCCATCGTAGGTCCGCAGATTCTCGCCCTCTCGCAAATGGGATCGGGCAGCTACCTCGGCGCCTTCTGGGTCTTCTTCGCCGTGGCCATCGCGGCCCTTATCGTTTCGCTGTTCATCAAGCCCCCGAAGAACAATAGGGCCGCCTAGAGGCCCGGGAGGGGAACCGGAGCGGCCCTCGCCTCTCGCGATTGGGCCTCCCACCCGCGCACGACCCCGTCGTTTCCTTCGTTGCATCCCCGAGAACTCCGCACGGCTTCCAAAATTGAGTCGCCGCTCGTGCACGCCTCGCGTCGCCCTCGCCAATTGGCCAAAAATCGCGCGCGGACTGCTATTTTTGAGGGATTCTCCTCGGGGTCCGCTGTCCCGGGCTCGTACACCCCTTTGCAGCGGCATCCTGAACTGGGGAAACTCAGCTCGAGGATGACGCCGATCCCGAGATTGCGACCCCACGGCACAGCTGGCGCGGGGTTTTTGGCCAGAAAGCGCCAAACGTGCCTCCCCGCATACAGCTCGCGCGCCTTTTTTGGCCAGCGATGACCCGTCCGTACAGCTCGCGCGCGGTTTTGGCCAGCGGCGATACGACGCGCGATGGGTTCCCAATCCGCGAATGTTCCCATCCCAGCGCTTGCGGCTTTTCATTTTCGCATGGCCCCATTACCTCAAACGCGACGCAACTGCGGTCTGCGCGAGGAATGAACCGAGAATTTCCTGCGTCATAGTTGCGGTCGTGGGCACCGTTCTAGAGGACATGGCCGAGAGCGGCGAAGAAGCGCCCACCCCTCTGGCCAGTCGCACCTATTCGGGCAAGTTCGCGTTGCGCATCCCGCCCGAGAAGCACCGCGAACTCGCCATCGAAGCCGCAGAGCAGCATGTCTCGCTCAACCAACTCGTGGTGTCGCGACTTTGAGTTGCGCGTCTGGCGGCACGCGCTTGGGAGATCACAAGCCCATGCCGTTCGCAGGACCATGAAAGCGGCAGGCTCACGAGCACGCGGATTCGCAGAACTCGCTAGCTCGCGAGCCTTGCCTTCTATCGATCCTTATTCGAGCACAGCAGCAAGATGCCGGCCACCAGCGAGCAGAAGATGAGGGTGCACACGTCGAAGGCGACGGTGTTGGCCTTGGTGCCCTTGTAGATGCCCCAGGAGATGACCGACATGGGAATCATCCATGCCAGCGGAATAATGAGCCAGCATGATCCCACCAGCGACAGGATGCAGAAGATGAACGCCACCAGACGCAGGTTGCGATCGGTGTCGGTCATGGGATACAGGGCCGTCGGCGCCGCCGGGGCCACGGGCTGGGCGTACACCTGCTGATAGGCCGGCTGCGGCTGCTCGTAGCTCGCCTGGTAGGGCTGCTGGTAGGGTTGCTGTTGCGCCTGGGCCTGATAGGGGTCATAGCCCTGGCCGGCACCATAGGGCTGCTGCGCCTGGGCCTGGTAGGGGTCGTAAGCCTGCTGCGCGGTTTGGTCGACGTCGTAAGATTGCGCGGCCTGCCCCTGGCACTGAGCGTTGTCGAAAGCCTGGGCCGGATCGGGCGCCGCGGGCGGCTCGGGCATGTTGCTGAAGGGGTTCTGCTGGTCAGTCATGGAAGATACCTCCTGTATCGAAAAATCATGCTGCCAGTATAGCCCCTTCTCCACCGCTGCGCCTTACGAATCGGCTTTCATTGTCGTAAGAGAGCGAGAGCCCGCGGGGTGGCGGGCTCTCGTGGGGAGGGTTCGGGGAAGCGGAGCGGCGGTGGCGGTCGGTGGCAGAGCCGCTCGCGTGCTACAGGGCCGCTACGTGCTTGCCGGCGAGGTAGCCGCCAGTGATGGCGCGGCCGATGGAGAGTCCCAGCACGTCCATGGGATAGTCGACGCCGCCGTAGAAGCAGCCGGACACGTTGCCCACAGCGAACAGGCCGTCGATGGGCGTGTGCTCGTCGGCCTTCAGCACCTGATTGTCGGCGTTGATGAGCAGGCCACCGATGATGGCCGAAAGCCCCATACCGAACTCGTGGGGCACCACGATGAACGGCGGGGTGTCGATGGCGCGCATGAACGTGGGGTTCTTGCCGAAGTCGTCATCGGAGCCCTTGGCGCACAGCTCGTTGTAGCGGTCCACGGTCGCCTGAACCGCGGCGGCATCCAGCTCGTAGGCGCCCGACTCCGTGTCGGCGGCCATGGCGGCGCAGGCCTCCTCGATGGTGTTGCCCTCGTAGAACCACTTGCAGTTCGAAGCGTCGATCTCCGGGTCGATAGCCTTCCACTCCGCGATCTGGTCCTGCCACTTCGCGTCCACGATGGTGTACAGGTTTCCCGCCTTGGCGTCGCCGCCGGCCTCGTGGATGTACTCGCGCACGTAATTGTTCAGGTAGCCCTGCATGGGACCCTCGCACATGAAGCGCTCGCCCTTGGTGTTCACCAGCAGGTGCGGGGTGTCCACGCGACCCACGCGGGCGTCGTGGATCATCTTCGTATGGGTCGTCGGCTCAATCTCGCCACCGGCCCACACGCCCATCTTGTGGCCGTCGCCGGTGCGGTTCATCTGGCAAGGCGGGAACTCCTTGATGTCGGGGCAGTAGTAGGCCACCATCTCCGGGTCGCACTGGTAGTCGCCCGTGGCCAAGATGACGCCCTTGCTGGCGCTGAACAGCACGTTCTTGCCGTCTTCCTCGCACACCACGCCGGTCACGCGGCCGGATTCGTCGGTGACGAGCTGTTGGGCCGGGCAGCTGAAGAAGAACTCCACCCCGGCGGTTTCGGCAATGGGAGCGATGGCCTTCACCACTTCGTCGTGACCGATGCGGAAGTAGGTGTTGGCGTGCAGGTACACGTCGTAGCCGTTGATGTGAAGCACGCGATCGGCCTGGGGCTCGTCGGGGTTCACCTCGATGCCGCCGGCGGACGCAGCCTCGCGGAACCAGGACAGCGCCTCGAAGGAGTTGTCGGCCCAAGCCTCGATGAGCGCGCGGTTGCTGCGGTGGTCAGCCAGCTTGATGAGGTAGCTAATGAGAGCCTGCTTGCCCGCCTCGCTCGTCTGGTTCAAATCGACGCCGGCGGCCATATTGCCCTGGGAAGAGGGCGTGGCCTCCCGCTGCACGCAGGCGATCTTGGCACCAGCCTCGGCGGCCGACATGGCGGCGGCCATGCCGGAAACGCCGGCGCCCACCACAACGACTTCAAAGTCGCGTGTCTCGTCGAACTCCGTGATGGGCTCGGGGGCAATGAGGAAGCTGGGCGTGCCATCAGCGGCGGCAGCGCCCGAGCCGGTAGCGGCCAAAGACGAGCCCTTGGGCTGCGGCGCGCACCCGGCCAAAGAGACTCCGGCCACAGCGGCTGTGGCGAGCCCGCCCAGCTTGAACAGGCTGCGACGGCTGAGGGAGCCAGTGGCGGAACTGGCAACGGAAACAGTGGCGTGCGTAGTGGCGATGTTGTTCATGGGAACCCTCCTATACGTTCTCTTTCCCTTCCGTCGGCCCCGAACGTCCCTTGCGACTTCGCGGTGCCGAGCGGTTTTGCTGGCCCTCACTATGCCTGCTCGAGCTCCACCGCGCATCTACCGCGCAGCACTTTCGCTGTTTATCTTTGTAAACAGGTGGCATAAACACCCCGTTTTCCTGGGACAACGTCGGTACTTCTGACCCATTGTCTTTTCCGGAAGAGGGCGCGCTATAATGGGCACGGCCGGCACGAAAGGCGCGGCCCTTGCAGCCAGGGGCGGAAACGAGAAGGGGACAACGCCATGGCCCATGATGGCACGGAAAAGCACTCACTCGCTAATCTCGCGGACATGCCGCTCGCGTTTCTCGGCTTCGCCCTGTGGCGCGCCTGGGTGTCGCTCACTTACGCGAACCCCTCAGTGCCCATGCCCGTCAGCGGCACGGCCGGGCAGTTCGCCTACGACGTCGTGCTCGCGGCCTGCGCCATCACCATCGCTCTGCTATCCAGCCGCATCGCACCCCTAGCCGGACGACGCTGGGTCTACGGAACCATCTCCTTTTTGCTTGGATTCTCTGTCGCGGCGAACGTTGCGGCCTTGGCAAACCCGTCGCTCACCGACATCCTCGTCGTGCCGGCGACCCTGGCCGGCGGCATCGGCTCGGCGCTTCTCATTCTGCTGTGGTGCGAGATTTACAGCTGCCTCAGCCCCACGCGCGTAGCGCTGTACTATGCCCTCGCCATCATCGGCGGTGTGGCACTCACCTTCGTGCTTCAGGGCTTTCGAGACGAATACCTCTACGGGGCACTTCTCGTCCTGCCGATGCTGTCGGCAACGCTGGCCCATCGCTCCTACCGGCTCTACGTCCCGGCAGAAGATCGGCCCGTCGCCGCCAACCGCCGGCTCATTCCCTGGAAGTTCTTCCTTATCCTCGCCCTCTTCGAGCTGGTGGCCAGCTACAGCTCGGCTCATATTCGCAGCGCCTATCCCCTGCTGGTCGGCTCCCACTCCACCGTGACCACCCTGGTCGGCGGCCTCGTGCTGTTCGCATGGGTGTGGTGGTTTTCCAACCGGCTGCCCTTGTCCGCCTTGTACCGGGCGCCTGTCATACTCATCTGCTGCGGACTTCTGGTGGTGCCGCTATTCGGCCTTGGCGGCAATTTGGCCGGCAGTTTCTGCACAGCCCTGGGCGTGATGCTCTTCAACGCCATCGTGTTTCTGTTCCTCTGCGACATCTCCAAGCGCTTCGGCGTAAGTGCGCTTCTGCTGTTCGGCATCGAGGAATCGTTGCTGCTCGTGGGTTGGGTCGGCCGCGAGGGAGCGCTCCTCTTCGATGGGTCCGGCCTATTCGGAGGCACGGGACCGGCCATCGGTGCCGTAGTCGCCATTGCAGCCATTGTGACGGTTGCGGCTCTCGTGCTGAACGAGCGCGAGATCGGCGAACGCTGGGGCATCGCGTTTATGGGCAAGCGGCCGCCCGAGGAGAATGAGCGCACGCGCCTGACGCGTCGCTGCGCCGCCGTGGCCGAAGCGCGTCGCCTCACGCCGCGCGAACGAGAGGTGATGGAGCTGCTCGCCCAGGGCAAGTCGCTTTCCGGCGTGGCCCACGAACTCATCATCGCCGAGGGCACCGCGAAGGCCCACACCCGCCACATCTACGAGAAGCTCGGCATCAACACCCGCCAGGAACTGCTCGACTTGCTGATGACGGAGCAGTAGCAAGGGAGCCTTTAAAGACGCCCCCAGCCACGATCTCCCGACAGCGAGACAAATCGCTCGGCATATTCGAAAAATCTGGTCAGCGCAGGGCTCAAGCGATCTGTGCGAAAAAAGAAGCACAGTGGGAAAGAGATGTCCTCTTCCTCAAGGGGGATCGCCCGCAGGTAATCCCTATGAGGAAACTGCAGCGACGCAGGCGTAAGGGCATATCCTTTGCATTCGCTCAGCTTAAGCCCGAGCGTCTCAATCTGCTCAGTACGTCGTATGTCGCAGGGAGCACAACCGCGCTGCGTAAAAAATCTCAATATCTCTTCGTTCATGCGGCTGAATCCTTCGGCCCGATCGTCGAGAACCACCAAAGGCTCACCAGCAAGCTGCTCCAACGCTAGCGTCTCGCATCCCGCCAACGCATTGTCTTCATGAATCGTTGCCACAATTCTCTCACGAAGAAACAACCTCATGTTCATCGGGGGCTTCAGTTCCGTGGGAAGCCCGATACCAAAGGCTAGATCGCACCGGCCCTCCTCCACCGCGCTCAAACCCACAACAGGAGGATTCGATTCCAACTTGACACGAAGAGCAGATTGCTCGAGGGAGAGAAACGCCAACAACGGCTCAAGATAACACGGTATCCAAAAATCCGGACAGCTCAGTCGTATGACTGGCACATCCCCCGCAAGTCGACCAAGCTCATCAAGCACATGAGTGTAATGAGCCTGCATGGCAGAGAAGTCGGCGATAACCGCCCGTCCCGCATCGGTTAGCTCCACTTTACGAGTCGTACGATTAAATAACCGAACCCCCAGCGCCCGCTCCACAGCGTCAACGTGACGGCTCACAACCGAATGAGACACGTGCAGCCTTCGCGCCGTCTCCGTGTAGCTGAGCGTTTCCGCCAGCACGAGCAACTCAGGCACATATTCCATGTTGAGCACCACAACCCCCTGATCCCCTTTGTTGTTGTAGCGAATTGTACGGTTTGTGCACAAATCACGCAACAACTTGCAAAAGACCCTCGGGCGAACCGATCTCATAATGAACGGCAGCAGGGGCGAGGGCGTCTCGCCGATAAGATTCGAACATAGGAGGGAACATGGGACACGGAAAGAGCCGCGCCATCGATCGCAGACAGTTCGTGCAGGCAAGCTCGGTCGCAGCGGCAGCTCTGGCCTTAGGTGCGACGGGATGCGCTTCGTCACACCCCGTCGCAGAGACGGGCGGCACGACAACTCAATTTGTCGCAGGAACCTACCAGGCCACGGCACTCGGCAAGAAGAGCGACATCACCGTCGAGGTCGTCTTCTCCGACACTGCCATCGACAGCGTCCGCGTCGTCGATCACGGAGAAACCGAGCGCATCGCCGCGCCAGCGTTTGAAAAGATCCCTGAGATCATCGTAGCATCACAATCACTCGCCGTCGACGCGGTGACAGGAGCGACGCTTTCATCCCTCGCGCTGCTCTCGGCCGTAGAAGACTGCGCGCGTCAAGCCGATGGCGACGTGAGCGCTTTGAAGCGTGCGGAGGTTCCCAAAGAGCAGCCAACCGACGAGGAGATCGAATGCGACCTCGCCGTCATAGGCGCCGGCATTTCTGGAATGGCATCTGCACTAGCAGCTGCTCAGCAGGGAGCGAAGGTCGTCGTGTTCGAGAAGTCCTCGAGCATGGGCGGCAACGCCCTCGTGAGTGGCGGTTTCATCGAGTATGCCAACGCACCCGAAGAATTACGCGTCGAAGTGAACGACGGCTACCAGAAGATCTTCCAAGAAGTTCTTCAGTTCAATCGAGACGCCGGACTTGACGCCTCTCTGGTAGATGAGGTGCAGCAACAATGGGACGACTACTACGCAAACGGGAACACCAAACTCTTTAGCTCGCCCGAATTCCTTGCGCTGCAACTCTGCATGCTTGAGGGCAACACCTACGACTTCCAACACACTTATGCAACGGATGTGGAGGGGGGCACGGCATGGCTCGACACCATGCAGTTTCCCTGGATGCCACTCGTCGCAATTCCCGGTTATTCTTGGGCGCATTTCTCGGGTTCCTCAGAAGACGTGAATGGAGAAGGCTATTTCAACGTGTTCGAACGAGAGATGGAAGGACTCGATCTTCGCATCCTGTTCGCCACGCCGGCAACCGAGCTCATCACTGAAAGCGGTCGCGTGACTGGCGTCATTGGCAGCAGCGCAAACGGCAGCACGTACACCGTACGCGCTAAAGACGGTGTCGTTATCGCCTCTGGAGGCTATGCCGACAACCAGGATATGCTGAAAGAGCACGACAAGATGTGGAACTGGAAAGATCTCGACACCTTCCACTGCGACAACAACTACGGACACACTGGAGACGGCATCCGCATGGCCACAGAGGTAGGCGCCGCCTTCGCCGAATTGCCCTTCAACCAGATGGTCTTCCCCTTCGTGGATACCGTGCTCTACGCCACCGAAACAACTGTCGGAACCACCAATGAGAGCATCTACGTGAACAAGGCCGGCAAACGCTTCTGCGACGAGGGCGGCAGTCGAACTGACATGACGATCGCCCTGATGGAGCAGGACGGGGGTGTGGGTTTCCAGGTGGTCGACCACGACAGCTCCATGATCACGGACGGCAAGACCCACACAGGCATGGACGTCGAGTACGCCATTGAGCGGGGCATCCTCTACCGCGCCGACACACTTGAAGAACTGGCGGGCCTCATGGGCGTCGACGAGGCGACATTCCTGAAAACTGTCGACGATTACAACGAGATGACTCGTACTTTCAACGACCCAGAATTCGGCCGATCCAGCTTCGGGCCCAATGCCCCCCTGGATAATCCTCCATTCTATGCATCACCCCGCACCTGGGCGATGCATATCACGATGGACGGCATCTCGACCGACTCATCTCACCGCGCGCTCGATGCGGCCGGAAATGCTGTACCGGGACTCTACGTTGTGGGCGAAGCAGCTTGCGGCGGCCGCGGTGTCGGATCGCTCGGCGCAGGCTATGCGGTGGCGCAATCAATCTACAACGTCTAAGAACACGCGTTACGATAGATCAAGCCCTCCCCTCCCTGGTCGGGCGGGTAAAACCGCCCGACCGTTTTTTAAACAGCAACAAGCTCAGTGCGGACTTGAGCTCCAAAGGCTTTTGCCGCGCAATCCCACACTTTCATGGAGAAAAGGAAGGAACTGAAATGGACAATAAGGGACTTGTAAGCCGCAGAGGGTTTTTGGCAGGTAGCGCCTTCGCGGGAGCCGGCGCCTTGTTCGGGCTTGCAGGATGCGCCCCGCAGACTGCGGATCCCCTAGCAAACACTTCGTCCGAGACGGGATCGCAAGATTCCTCGGACTGGATCGGAGATGCCCCGAACATCTCCGATGATGAGATTGTCGAAACCATTGACACGGAGTTTTTGGTGATCGGCGCTGGCACGGGCGGTCTTTTTGCGGCCTGCGCTGCTGGAGATGCCGGCATGGAAACCTTCGTCATGGAGAAGTTCAACGGTGGCGTCGTGCGTGACGATCTTGCAGGCGTCAACTCTCGCTTGCAGCAGGAGAGCGGCTATGAAATTGACGCAATTGCTTATTTGCGAGATATGGATCATTACGCTGCGGGCCAATGCAATCTCGCGTTGCACAAGGTCTGGCTTGAGCGATCGGGCGAGACCATCGACTGGTACGAAAACGTTCTCTCCTCTTACGGTATCGCGCTTTGGCATGAGGCTGCCGAGGAAAAGCATGAAGTCAACTACCGACATTGGGCTACAGGGCATTCTCCCGCCTGGCCAGTCGATGGATCGCTCGACGGGTTCACTGTGCTGACTGACTACGCAGAGAAGACGGGCCATGTAACGTTCCGCTACCAAACGCCCATGGTGAGCCTCACCGTCGAAAACGATCGCGTGACCGGTGCTATAGGGCAGGGCGCTGACGGCTACATTCGTGTCAACGCAAGCAAGGGCGTTCTTGTATGCACAGGCGGTTACGCCGCGAATCTCGACCTTCTTAAGCAGCTCCAGCCTCACACGACCAGCATTTACGCTTACAACTCAGCGCAGCCGGGCTGTGAGGGAGACGGCATAAAGGCGTGCCTTCGCGTTGGGGCAAAAATGGACGAAACACACTCTAGCATGCTTTTCGACCGAGCAAGCGTTCCCGCCGACTCCCTGGGAGGCGCCGACTGTGGTACTGCCATGGTATTCTGGATGGGAAGCCAACCCTGGTTGAAAGTCAATCTCAATGGCGAGCGCTTCTGCAACGAGTCCGGCACCTATGACTTCATCCTGCACGCCGATGCATCGCAACCAGGAAATATCCACGTGTGCCTCTGGGATGCAGACTGGCAGACCTACGCCCAGCAGTTCGACATGCATGGCTGCTCGCGCATGTTCCCCTTTGATAATGGAGCGGCTCCGAACCTGCCTATCGAAGTGGTGACGGCCATGAACGAGGAGGCACTTAAAGCCGGACACATTCAGCAAGCCGACACCATCGAGGAGCTCGCCGAAAAGCTTGGTCTTCCTGCAGAAGCCCTCGCGAAAACGGTGGAACGAAACAACCAGAATTACGACAACCAGCGCGATGACGACTTCGGCAAGGAACCATTCCGGCTTTCCCCTGTACGCAAACCTCCCTTCTTCGGCGTACGTACCACAGGCGCTTTGCTATGCACCATGGACGGCATCGTGATAAACACCCAAGGTCAAGCACTGCGCGAAGATGGAAGCGCCATTGAAGGCCTGTATGTCACAGGCAACGATTCTGGAGGATACTATTCCATGACTTATCCGAACCTGTCGACCGGCAACGCTTGCGGCAGGACAGTAACTTTCGCACGAATGATTGCTCAGAATCTGGCTGCCCAGTAGCCATCTCGACCTAAACCCGTTTTGTCGAGCCGCTATCCCTTACGCCCCAAACTCACAGGCGGACAGGATAACGGCTCGACCTGTATCATCGGGAGAAATGCGGCAGTGGTCGGGCCACGCTTCGGCGAAGAGGGCCTCGGCGTCGTCGAGCAGATAGTCGCGCACGACGGCCAAGGCGTGGGGGAAGGCAGGTGTCGGGCCGTGGGCGAGGAGGGCCACAGCCGAGGTAAGCCCGCCGCCGCGCCAGATTTCCAAGCGGCCCAGCTCGTCCACGATGAGGAGACCGGGAGCGCGGGAGGGATCCTTCGACTCTGCACCTTCGGCACTCCGCTCGGAATGCGGTTTGGCACCGACGGGCGCAGCCGCGCTGGCGTGCGTGGCAATCTCAATCTCATCGAAGTGGGCGTTCACGCGGTCGATAGCAGCGTCGTCGATGTGCCAGGCCAGCTCCGCCTTCGCCGCTTGGCTCTCTTCGTCGAAGGTGCCGTCGGCCCGGGCCAAGTCGCCGCGCCGGGCGAAGGGAACGCGCTCGCCCCCGGGCAGAAGAACGTTGTCGATGCCCAGCTTCTCGAAGCCGTTCGCATCGGCGTGCGGCCCCGTCGAGGGCACCCACTGCCCGGGAGCAAGCACGCCGGCGCAGGGCACCCCGAAAGCGCCCAGCTCCGCCACCAGCGATTCCAGCCAGCGCGTCTTTCCTATTTGCACCTCGCCCGTGAGAAGAAACAGCACCTATGCCTCCGGATTGCGCAGGGCGGCCATGGTCAGGGCCTCGCCGAAGAACTGGCCGGCGCCGTTCTTCACCGCAAAGCGGGCCTTGTCGGGGTCGGCTACCACGCTGCCGGCCAGCATGTCCACACCCCAGCGGAACAGAAACGGCGCCATGATCACGCTTGGCCCCACGAACACCGTTGTCGCGCTCGCGGCCAAATCCAACAGGCGCGGGGCCGTCTTGTTGATGAGGGTCACGCCGGTCATGAACAGGTAGTCGGCGCCGGGGATCACGTACTCGCAAGCCGGATCGGGCACGTCGCCGGCCTGGGAGCACTTGCGCTCCAGCACCGTCAGGCGCGCATATTCCTCAATGCGCTCCACATGGGGAAAGTGCCCCACGACAACCACGCGCGCGTCTCCGCCGGCAGCGCTGATCTGCGGACGGTACATTTCGAAAGCGTCCATCTTCCGGATGGTGCCGTCGGGCACCTCCACCGCCGCATCGTAGGTGCACCCCAACGGGTCCAGCAGCGACCGCTGGGAGTACCAGGCGTTCAGCGCCGCCACGCCCAGGCTCGCCTCCTCGAAGCACCAGGACTTAGAAAGCTCCGCCACCTCGCGCAGGGACATCCCTCTCAGGTCGCCCGTGTAGCCACGACGCGCGCCGCCGGTGGTGGTGAAGCTCACCCCCATGCCACTGTCGGCTTCCACGTAGGACCAGTGGGTACCCAGACAATAGTCGCGCACCACGACGTCCTCGGGAATGCCGGCGATCAGATGGTTGTACAGCTTCCAGGGCGTATTCGGCTCGTTTGTGCCGGGAAATGCAATGGCCCCCGTCGCAACCCCCTTCGTGCAGCAGTCTTTCTCGGCGCAACCCATGGCTTTCGTCCTTTCTCAGATGATAGCGACCCGACATTCCGGGCGCTTTTGCTCAGTACTCATCCTACCGAATTGTTCTCTCTTGTAAATCATTTTACTTCATGAATAATTCTCTCTTGTAAATCATTCATGACTGAGAATATAATAGATGCCATGCAAACGAGCACTGTAAAACCCATGCTTCATTCGGCCGCCTCTCGGAGGGCTCGATTTGTCGTGCTGGCCCTTGCCCTCATCCTCATTGGCGCGACCGCGATCTCCCTTTTGCTGGGCCGCTACCCCATCGATCCGGCTCAAGCCGTGGCCATGCTCGTCAGCAAAATCGTTCCGGTTGATCCCATCTGGACCGAGCAGCAAGCGACGCTCTTCTTCAACGTGCGGCTGCCGCGCATTTTGCTGGCCCTCATGGTGGGATGCTGCCTGGCCTGCGCTGGCGCCGCCTACCAGGGCACCTTCCAAAACCCGCTCGTCTCCCCCGACATTTTGGGCGCAAGCCAGGGCGCCGCGTTCGGCGCGGCCGTGGCTATTCTTCTCGGCGTGAGCTCTTTCGCAACATCCCTCTTCGCATTCGGATTCTCCCTGCTCACCGTGTTATTGGTGCTGCTTATCAGCACGCGGGCCCGCGGCAACCACATGATGGTGGTCGTGCTCGCCGGCGTCATGGTGTCGTCACTGTTCCAAGCCGGCGTTTCCTACGCCAAACTCGTGGCCGACCCCACCGACGAGCTGGCCGACATCACCTACTGGCTCATGGGCTCACTCACCGGCGCGAACATGCGCGACATCGGCATGGTGTTCCCCATCATGCTTATCGGCTGCGCTACGCTGTTCGCCCTGCGCTGGCGCATCAACATCCTCACCATGGGCGACGACGAGGCCGCCACCATGGGCGTGAACGCCCGACGCACCCGCATCGTCGTCATCATCGCCGCCACGCTCGTCACCGCCGCGAGCGTCTGCGTCACCGGCATGGTCGGCTGGGTGGGCCTCGTCATTCCGCATCTGTGCCGCATGCTCGTCGGCGCCGACTATCGCCGCCTCATTCCCGCATCCATGCTCATGGGCGCCAGCTTCCTGCTCATCGTGGACGACGTCGCCCGCTTGGCCACCACCGCCGAAATCCCCATCGGCATCCTCACCGCTTTCGTGGGCGCGCCGTTCTTCCTGTACCTCATAACGCGGAAGAAGAAGCTATGAGCATCGATGTGACCAACTTGCGCTTCTCCTACGGAAGCCGCGAGATCTTGCACGACCTTTCGTTTTCCATTCCCGACGGGTGCCTCGTGAACGTGCTCGGGCCCAACGGCGTGGGCAAGTCCACCTTGTTCCGCTGTATCCTGGGGCTTTCCCCGCACTATAGCGGCACGATTCTGGTGAACGGGAAGGATCTGCGCGCGCTTTCGGTGCGGGAGCGCGCTCGCGAGATCTCCTACATTCCCCAGTCGCACGCGCCGGTGTACGACTACGAAGTGGTCGACGTGGTACTCATGGCCACGGGCAACGACCTGAAGATGCTCGCCACGCCCGGCGAGGCCCAGCTGCAGCGAGCCCACGAGGCGCTGGCCCGCATCGGCATCGAGCACTTGGCCCATCGCACCTACACGCAGATATCCGGCGGCGAGCAGCAGCTCGTGCTCATCGCTCGGGCGCTCGCGCAAAACGCCCAGACCATCATCATGGACGAGCCCACGAGCGCGCTTGATTACGGCAACACCATGCGCGTGCTGTCCTGCGTGCGTCAGCTCGCCCGCGAGGGGCTCTCTATCGTGCAATCGACCCACAACCCCGACCACGCCTTCCTGTATTCGGACGCCACTATGGTGCTTTCCAAAGGCGGACTTAAGGCATTCGGCAACCCCCGCGAGGTCATCACTTCCGAGCTCATCAGCGAGCTGTACGACATCGAAGTGGAGGTCAATTCCCTTTATGGCGACAAGGTGCGCGTCTGCGTGCCCGTTCGCGAGATAGAACGTTCCTGACTTGGGAGGAAAGGAAAACTGCATGTTGAAACCTACGAGGAACAAACGCCGCATCGCGGCTCTGACCGGGGCGCTCGCCCTGTCCGCCTGCTTGGCCCTGGGACTTGCCGGATGCGCCGGCAACGAGGGCGACGGCACCGGCGAGCCCGCCGCACCGGCCACCGAGCAGGAGGTGAACGCCGACGCCGACGCCGAGGCCGCTGCCGAGGCCGAAAGCGGCACCATCACCTTCACCGACGACCTGGGCCGCACCGTGGAGTTGCCGGCTCAGATCGACAAGATCTGCCCGTCGGGCTTCACCGCCCAGCAGGTGCTGCTCACCATGGCCCCCGACAAAATGGTGGGCCTGGCCCAGGAGCTCAACGACGAGCAGCTGAAGATCTTCGGTGAGAAGTTCGCCGACTACCCGGTGTTCGGCGCGGTGCTCGGCGCCAAGGACGACCTGAACCGCGAGGCCGTGGCCGCCGCCGCGCCCCAGGTCATCATCGACACCGGCGAGGCGAAGAAGGGCGCCAAGGAGGATTTGGACGCGCTTCAGGAGCAGCTGGGCATTCCGGTCATCTTCATCGAGGCGAAGCTGTCCGATTACGGCGCGGCCTACGAGCGCCTGGGCGAGCTCCTGAGCATGGAAGAGCGCGGCAGCGAGCTGTCCACCTACTGCACGGACGTGTACAACAAGACCGTTACCACCATGGAGAACATCCCCGAGAACGAGCGCGTGCGCATGGCCTACCTGCTGGGCGACAATGGCCTGAACGCCATCGCCAAGACTTCGTTCCAGGCGGCTGTGGTGGACATGGTGGCCGACAACGGGGTCGTGGTAGACGACGTGTCCGGCAAGGGCAACGGCAATGAGATCAGCCTCGAGCAGATCGCGCTGTGGAACCCTGACCTCATCGTCTTCCAGGCGGACAGCATTTACGACACTGTGGACGACGACCCGGCATGGGCCGGCATTGCCGCCATCGACTCCGGCAACTACTATCAGGTGCCCAACGTGCCCTACTGCTGGCTGAACAACCCGCCCACCGTCAACCAGCTCATGGGCCTGCAGTGGCTGCCGCGCCTTCTGTATCCCGATGCCTTCGACGACTCCATCGAGGACGTAACCCGCGCGTACTACTCCACGATGTACAACTACGACCTGTCCGACACCGAGCTGATCGACCTTTTGAAGGACGCCGTGCGGAAGTAGAAGCCACAGCGATGCCCCACCGCCCCTGAAGTCCCTCCGTAAAGGCAAAACACGTACATCAGCATGTTCACGCTGATGTACGTGTTCGCCTCGCTCACAATGCCGAGCAGCGGTCATTTTCCGAATCCTACGGAAAGATGCATCTATGCGCTCTCGCATCCCCCTGGTAAGATAAATTCCCTTCAACCTCTAGGGAAGCGAGCACCATGGCGCAAGATGAACCCACCTCCATCATACCCATCGACATTCCGGCCATTCACCATCTCATCTACACCATGCGAGGCAAACAGGTCATGCTCGATAGCGATTTGGCCATGTTGTATCAAGTTGAGACCAAGGTGCTCAATCAAGCGGTGAGCAGAAATCTGAAGCGTTTTCCCGAGCGCTTTCGCTTTCAGCTCACCGAACAAGAATGGGATTCTTTGAGGTCACAATTTGTGACCTCAAAGAATCCCACCACTCGCGGAGGTCGCCGATACCTTCCCTATGTTTTCACCGAACAAGGCGTCTCCATGCTGTCGTCCGTCTTAAAAAGCGATGTGGCTATCGACGTGAGCGTCCGTATCATGGATGCCTTTGTCGAGATGCGCCAATTCATCGCCGGCAATGCGGCCATGTTCGATCAAATCCGAGCGATAGAGCTGCGCCAACTCGAATACCAGAAGAACACCGATGAGCGCTTCGAGCGCGTTTTCGCCTATATGGAGACTCACGAAACCCCCAAGCAGAAGATATTTTTCGACGGGCAAATATACGACGCCTTCGCGCTACTGATCCAGCTCGTTCAGCAGGCGAAACAAAGCATCTGCCTCATCGATGGTTACGTCGACATAAAAACGCTCAATATCCTGGCCAAAAAGAGAGCAGGCGTGGCAGTTGATATCTGGACGCATCCGCAAACACGCCTCACGCAGCACGACATAGACACATTCAACGCCGAGTACCCCGAACTTTCCGTTAAGCACACGCAGGCTTTCCACGACCGCTTTCTCATCCTTGACGACACAGAATGCTATCTTATCGGCGCTTCTCTCAAGGACGCAGGCAAGAAGAGCTTCGGCCTTGCGAAGATTGAAGATCCCGAAATAATCAGCAACATACTTATCAGGCTAAGTTCGGCCGCTTCCTCGTAGCGCCCCTACCAGTCGAACGCTTCGCCGGCTTTGGCGGGAATGCCGCTTTCCGTGGACACGCTGGCCCCGCCGAAGACAACCTACTTGGCCGGCGGAAGGGCCACCTCGTCGTAGACAAACCCTTCCTCGTCTTCCCAATAGCGGAGGAACTCGGTGGCAGTCATAGCCTTGACCGGGCAGCGCTCCGCCAGCTTCTTGTCGCGCGCTATGAAGAACCGGGTTTCGCTGCGACACGGCCGAATGAGCGATGAGACAATCCTCGACATCGTCCCAGTCGGATTCAAAGGTAGGCTTTCTTCGAATATGTCAAAGCCGCTGCACAGAAAGCTCAGCATCCACACCCCCACTGCTTCAGCTTAGAATTCTTTCTTGTAACACGTCACGTGACATGTTACACTATCGGCAGGAGGTGGAAGATGATAAAGACGTTTGCCGATTCCGACACACGGGCGCTGTTCGAAACGGGGCAGAGCAAGAGGCTTCCTGCCGACATCGTCCGCAGGGCACTCCGAAAGCTGGAGTATATCGACAACGCGGTCTTACTGGCCGATCTTCGACTTCCGCCGGGCAACCGGCTGCACGCCCTGAAGGGCGACCGCGCCGGACAATTCTCGATTTCCATCAACGACCAATGGCGCATTTGCTTCAGGTTCGAACCCGAAGGAGTCTACGATGTCGAGATATGCGACTACCATTGAGGCCGGTTGCGAGGGAGATGCTATGAACGACGAAATGATTATGGTGTCGCGCGAGCCCGTGCACCCGGGCGAGTTTTTGCGCGAGGATTATATGCCGGAGCTGGGCCTGACGGTGGCGACGCTGGCGAAGCGCTTGGGCGTGTCGCGCCAGACCGTCAACGACATCGTGCGCGAGAAGCGGGGCCTGAGCCCGGAGATGTGCCTCCGCCTGGGGCGCCTGTTCGGCACGACGCCCCAGTTCTGGATGAACATGCAGTCGAAGGTGGATATCTGGGACTCCCTGGCGCTGCACGAGGACGAGGTCATGGCCATCGAGCCCATCGAGATAGCCGCCATCGCATAAGCCGAACTCGCCGACCCCATCAAGAACGGTGTTCCGAAGGCGTAGAACAATCACCGGAAACTCGGGAGATCGATCCCGTAGGGGCTGACCAAGGTCAGCCCTCCTCAGGCAAGTCAATCTCACTTGAGGAGGGGCGACCAAGGTCGCCCCCTACAGGATCTTCCAACGGCCGAGGCCGCCCCTATCCTCCAATGGCAGAGGTCGCATTCTGCGGAGGGAGAATTCCGTGAGGTTTCACCCCCCCCCCAGGGAAACTTACCCCAGCAGGGCTGTCACCTTCCCGAGCAAAGGCTCGAAGGAGACGCCGCGGTCTTCGAAATTGGGCTGCTTGGCGGAGATGAGCATGGCGTCGGCCGTGAAGTCGGCGGCGAAGGCCGTGGCCTCGGCCAAATTCGAGCCGGCCATCACCGCAGCGAGCAGGGTGCTCGCGAACACGTCGCCCGTGCCGTGCAGCATGTAGGGCAGCTTGGCGTTGGTGGTTTCCGTGAAGTCGATGGCGTCGCCCCACACGTAGTTGTGGATGAGGCCGTCGCCGTGCTCGATGCCCTTCAGCACCACGTTCTTCGCGCCGCGCTCGCGCAGCTCCAGGATCATCTCGCGCACCGTGGGCTCGTCCACGTCGGCGCCCTGCCACTCGCGGCCCAAGATGATGGCCGCCTCGGTGAGGTTGGGCGTCAGGATGTCGGCACCGTTGGCCAGCGTCCCCATGGCCTCCACCAGCTCCGGCGTGTAGGTGGGATACACCTTGCCGTGATCGGCCATGACCGGATCCACCACGCGCAGGGCCTTCGGGTAGGTCTCCCACACCTGCTTGATGATGTCTACCTGCTCGGGGGCGCCGAGGAACCCGGAATACACCGCGTCCAATTCCACGCCAATACCCGCCCAGGCAGCCAGATAATCGCCCAGAATGTCGGTGGTATCGTGCATGTACCAGCCGGGGAAGGCGGTGTGGCTGGAGAACAGGCCCGTGGGCACGGGGCACACGTCGCAGCCGGCGGCGGACAGCACCGGAATGGCCACGCCCAGCGAGCACTTGCCGTAGCCGCACAAATCGTGGATAGCGGCCACGCGGGGGATGTAGGCGTCTTCGCGTTCGTAGAGGTTCGTCATAAGGTTCCCTTCGAAATCGGCCGACCGCGCGGGCCGGCAAGGGGCGTTCGTTGAATCGTTCCCCATTCTAGCCCTCTTGCAGGCGCACGGCCCTCGGTTTTTCCGATAGGTATCCTAGCGGTTCTCAATCGCGCCGATGTTTTTGAGCGCGATCTCGATGCGGCCGTCCGGGGTGCTGAAGAACTCGATGAAATCGGAGTTCTCACCGTATTCGGCCGGGAAGGTGAGCTCAATGCCCGTGTCGGTGCGGATCTTGTGACTCTTGGTGACCCGCTTGGCCACGGCTTTTTCCACCACAACGCGCTCGGGCAGGGCGCCCTTTTCCACAGCGGCCTCGAAGCGCTCGGCGACGCGGGGCTGATCGGCGAACACCTCGCGGCCCAGCTCACGGGCGTCCACCTCGTCGGACTCCTCGGCGTTTACGGCCACGTAGGCCTTCGCCCGCGATAGCGCCACGGCCGTGTTGGCGCCGAACTCCTCGGCCACCTCTTCCACCACGGTGGTTACCGCCTGCAGCACTTCGCGGCTGGAAGCTTCCATGGAGCACTGCAGCAGACCATCGGGGATGATCCAGCGTTTCTCGCCAGCAATCTCTCGTTCCTTATCCACGAACCACACGGCCATGTCGTCGGCGGAGATGAGCGCGAAGGATGCCACCTTCTGAGACGGGTTCGGCAGAATGGCGTGATGGCGCGCGATGGTGGTGGCGGTGTCGCCGAAATCGTTGCTGCCCACCTCGTGCATGTAGGCCTGGCGGCTCTCCAGCAGAATGATGGCGAAGTAGCGCGGGCCGCGGGCCTTGTAGGCGGCCTCGGCCTCCTCGTCGGTCATCTCGCGCACCGTCTGATCGGCGTCGCCTTCGAAATCGATGACGAGCAGGTCGGTGGAGGGCGTCTTTTCCATGCGCGACAGCTCGCCGACGATGAACTCGCCGATCTGCTGGGACAGCCCCACGAAATCGCGCTCGCCGCGGAAATAGGCGCGCAGCTCCTCGGCGAACAGGCTGTTCTCCGCGAACGTTCCGCGCTTGCTGTCCAGGTTGCTTAAGGTGCGCTTGGCCTGAGACGCGACGTAGCGCTTGGCGGCCTTGTTTCCGAGATCCATGGGCACCTGCGCGAACACGTTCACGCAGGACACGAAATCGAACACATGCAAAATGGCGTTGTTGATATTCACAGAAGCTCTTTCTCGTGGAAAACGCCGATCTTTCGTCATTTTCAAGCCACGCTCTGACCAGGTAAAACTCTAGTTTTACCAGCTCAAACACCCTGTTTGAAATGGCTGCAAAATAACGAAAGTTCGGTCGGAACCGATCAGATTGCACAACCTATTATAGGGGAGAGGCAGGAAAAGGCCATCCGCTAGGGCTCTAGCCACACATTCAAATCGACGTCGGCGGGGATGCCGGGGACGCTGCCGGCGTTGGTGTACTGCCAAATGGCGAAGTCGAGCGGCGCGGTGGGAGCTTCCACATCGTACTCGGCGAGCCACACCGGATAGGCCGCGCGCAGGTCGGGCGCGAGACGCAGCAGGTCGCGCTGGTTTCCGTAGAGCATGGGCGCGTAGCCGGCCGCGGCGATGACCTCGCAGAACGCACGGGCATTGGCGGTCAGCTGCTCGCTCGAGAGATTGTTGGCCCGGGCGCCCTCGATCTCCACAGGCTCGTGGTCGTAGGCGACATAGGCAAAGGTGGCGCCCGCGGCCTCGGTTTCGCGCAGGTTGTCCAGAGCGAACTGGGCCTCCTCGCGAGCCTCGTCTTCGGTCAGCGCCTGGGAGAAGAAATAGGCGCTCACCTGGATGCCCACCTCCCCGGCGCGAACGGCATTCTGGAAAAAGAACTCGTCGGCGGAAAGCGCGCCTTCCGTAGCACCTCGGTTGCCAATGCGGGCGAAAGCGAACTGCACGCCGGCGTCGGCAACGGCGGCCCAATCGATGTCGTTGCCCTGGTGCTCCGACACATCGATGCCCCAGCGCGAACAGAGCGCTTCGTTTTCGTAGTACGCCAGTTTTTCGCCGTCCCGCACGAGGCCGGACCAGTCATAGGGACTCACGTAGGGCTCGATGGCGGCCACGTCGGCCGACTTAGAGGCCGACCCGCAACCGACGAGCAGCCCCGCCGCCGCACACGCCACTGCGCACGCCGCGCCGGCCACGAAGCGTCGCCGCGTCAGCGTCGCGATCCGGGGCGCCCGCGTCCCATCTATGTTGCGGCCATTGGATGTCATGGGCATTATTGTACGGCAGGGAGCATCTACTTCCGCAAGTTCCCAAACAACCCCCGCAAAAGTTGCCGGCTCGTCTCGCGACCGATCTGGCCGATGACGGAGCCGACCGTTTTCATGGCCTGCTCGCGTTGCTTCTCGGCAGCTCGGGCGGCGCGCTCGGCTTCTTTCTCGGCCGCCTTCTGAGCGCGCTCGGCCTCCTTTTCGGCAGCTCGAGCGGCCCGTTCCTCCTCCTTGGCTGCGGCTTTGGCGGCCCGGTCAGCTTCGGCGGCCTTCTGCTTCTCAAGCTCGGCGCGCTCCTTTTCCAGCTGGGCGCGCTCGGCGGCCAGGGCATCGGCCTCGGCGGCGGCGCTCTTCTCGGCGGCAAGTTTCTCATAGGCGCTTTCGCGGTCGATGGCCTCGCCGTACTTCTCCACCAGATGCGCTTGGGCCACGCCAATCTCCTCCAGCGTCGCCGCATCGGCTGCGGCCATGCGGCATTCCGGCGGCAGCACCTTCGCCCGTTCCACCACGCACGGCTGGCCATCCTCGTTCAGAAGCGACACGAGCGCCTCGCCGGCGCCCAGCTCCAGCAGCGCCTCGGCGGAATCGAAGGCCGGGTTCTCGCGGAAAGCCGACGCGGCCGCGCGCACCGCCTTCTGCTCGGCCGGCGTGTAGGCGCGCAGGCCGTGCTGGATGCGGTTGGAAAGCTGCGCGAGCACCTCGTCGGGGATGTCGGCGGGCGACTGGCTGACGAAGTAGACGCCGACGCCCTTGGAGCGGATGAGCTTCACCGTCTGCACGATTTTGTCCGTCAGCTCCTTGGGCATGTCGTCGAACAACAGATGGGCCTCGTCGAAGAAGAACACGAGCTTGGGCTTGGGAAGGTCGCCGGCCTCGGGCATAAGCTCGTAGATTTCGCTGAGCATCCATAGCAGGAACATGGCATACACCTGGGGCGACGCCATGAGCTTCGCGGCGTTCAGGATGTTCACGGTGCCCTGGCCCGCATCGTCGGTCACCAGCCAGTCAGTGATATCCAGCACCGGTTCGCCGAAGAAGATGTCGCCGCCCGCATCTTCCAGGGTGAGCAGCGCGCGTTGAATGGCGCCAACCGACTGTGACGACACGCGGCCGTAAAGCGTTTCCACCTCGCTGGCATGCTCGGAGAGATAGCCGAGCATGGCGCGCAGGTCCTTCAGATCGATGAGCAGCATGCCGTTATCGTCGGCCATGCGGAAGGCGATGGCCAGCACGCCGCGCTGCACGTCGGTCAGTCCCAGCAGCCGCGCCAGCAAGTCGGGCCCCATGTCGGAAATGGTGATGCGCACGGGCACGCCGTCGCCGCCGAGCATATCCCACAGGCGCACGTCGCAACCCCGAGGCTCCCAGCCGTCAGCGCCCAGGGTAGCCGCGCGCTCGCGTACTTTCTCGGTGTCGTCGCTGGGTTGGGCCATGCCAGTGACGTCGCCCTTCACGTCAGCCATGAACACAGGCACGCCGGCCTGGGCGAACCCTTCGGCCAGCACCTTCATGGTGACCGTCTTGCCCGTGCCCGAGGCGCCCGCGATAAGCCCGTGGCGGTTCGCCTGGTTCAGCAGCAGATAGCAGGGATTCTCGCCCTGTGCCACCTTGATCTTATCGCCTTCGAGCATGGGAGCCTCCTAACCGGTCGGGGCAAACGTCGCCTCCATGGTACGGGAACGCCCCCGCCGCCCGACCACCTCACGCCAACCCGTTGGCATACCGTAGCGTTGCCGAGGGTGCTGCCTTTTCGGCATTCTGCAACCGTGAACGAACCCGTCGCAGTAAGATGAAAGGGTGCGGCAACGGAGTCGTTCATTGCGAGGAAGCGAGGCGGCATGATTTACGACGAGCGGGATATCCGGAAGGCGCAGGCGCTGGATATTGCGCAGAAGATGCTGGTGGCGGCACGAACGGCTCCCAAGGGCAAGGGCGTCGATGTCGTGGAATGCGCCGTGGTGGACGGCGACGATTTGGAAGCGCTCGCGCGTGCCATGGAGGCCATCGGGCAGGAGCGCAGCCATGCGTTCTTCCTGCGCGACGCCAACTGCGTGCGCCAGAGCCTGTGCGTGGCGCTCGTGGGCACGCTCACCAAACCGCAAGGCCTGAACTGCGGCTACTGCGGGTCCTCCACGTGCGCCGAGAAACCGCAGGAGGCGCCCTGCGAGATTAACGCCGTGGACGTCGGCATCGCCCTCGGCGCGGCCGTATCGCGCGCCCAGGCCTTCGGCGTCGACACCCGCATCATGTTCTCCGCCGGCCAAGCGGCGTGGAAGCTGGGCCTGCTCGGCGAGGGCGTGGGCCAGGTGTACGCCATCCCCGTGAGCATCAGCTCCAAAAGTCCGTTCTTCGACCGCGGGTAGAATCCTGCGCTTCCATCCGCGCCAATGCGTTCCAGAGAAACTGCGCCATAATTGCGCCAATCGCGCCATAATTGCGCCAATCGCGCCATAATCGCGCCAATCGCGCCATAATCGCGCCATAATCGCGCTATGGCACGATTCCGAAAGGGTGGCTACTGTGAACGCAGATCAGCTGTTGCGCATCATCGAAGAGGGAGAGAGCGATCGCATCGAATTCAAGCGTTGCGGCAATCAACCAGAGAAGGATCTTTTTGAAACCATCTGCGCATTCGCTAACACGTTCGGCGGCACCATCCTGCTTGGCGTAGAGGATGATGGCTCCCTCACGGGTGTCAATTCGGCGCAGGTGCTTCCCGTCACGAGAAACATCCTCAACGTCGTCAGCAATCCCAACGCCTTCGATGTACCTGTCTCCTTGGAGTTCGAGCACATCGAGATCGATGATCGCCAAATCATCAAGGTCGACGTTCCCAACAGTCCGCAGATGCACAGCTACAAAGGCAAAGTATACGAGCGGCGCGGTGATGCCGATGTCGTTGTGCGCGGAAGCGCCCCTCTCGCCGAGCTCTGCATTCGCAAGCAGGGAATCTATACCGAACAGCGCATTTTCGAGCATGTATCCCTGAGCGACCTGCGAGAAGATCTCATTGACGAGGCGCGGCGACTCGCTCTCGCGAAGAGAAAAGATCATCCGTGGGGAGCCATGACGAACGCGCAGCTCGTTGAATCGGCCGGGCTCTTCGGCAAAGACTACTCAACGGGAAAGCAGGGCTATAACTTGGCGGCCGTTGTTCTTCTCGGCAAGGACGAGGCCATTCGATCGCTGTGCCCCGCCTACAAAACCGACGCGCTTGTGCGCCAGCACGACACGGATCGCCACGACGACCGGCTCGTAACAACCACTAACCTCATAGATGCCTATGCTCAAGTTGCCGATTTCTGCAGGAAGCACCTTCCCGACCGCTTCCTCATGGAAGGCGACTTTGCCGTCAGCCCCCGCGATACCATCGTACGCGAGCTGGTCGTCAACTGCCTCATCCATCGCGAATTCACCAGCCCCTTCCCGGCGAAGGTCATCATCGACAACGAGGGTATCCGAACCGAGAACGCCAGTCGCGCCTCCTTCGAAGGTCCCTTGGAACCTGACACTTTCAGCCCCCTTCCGAAGAATCCCCTCATCGCTTCCTTCTTCGTGCACATTGGTCTGGCCGAAGAGCTGGGCAGCGGCACGCGCGAGCTGTTCAGGAACTCTCGCCTTTATACAGGACGCGACCCCGAACTGGAAGAGGGCTTGATTTTCAGGGCATTCGTGCCGACCGTTCCTGCGGCTGAGCCGATGGGCGGCACATCCGACAGATACGACGCCCAAGCAAAGAACGCCGATGAAGCCTCAGCTCTTGCCTTGAAACTGGCCGAAAACAGTGGTGGCATGAGAACTGCTGACTTGGTCGGTGCGGGCGTTTCTCGCCGCACAGCCCAGCGCATCATAGGGGAGCTTGTTAGTCAGGGGCTACTTGTCCCGCAGGGCAACGGCCCGAGTCGTGTTTATCGCCGAACCCGTGAGTAGATGCGATCTGAGAAGACGAGGTGCCTGGCCCACAGCGGCCAACTTTCCCGCGCAAGCAGAAACGATCAGAAAGGCCAGCCATGGCAGAATACGCACTCGCAAGTTTTGAAGCGAAGGACGGCACGGGCCGGTGGGAGGTTTTCACCTGGGGCATTATCGCCAACGGCCAGCGCTACCATTTCACGAAGCAGTCCCATATCGTGTGCGCCGGCCTGCCGGGGCGCACCGAGAGGCACGTCTACCAAACCGAGGAAGACGACGACTTCGGTCTGTGGGCGGCGCTCGCCGTCTACCAGGAGACCGGCAGCCTCACCGACGCGGGCCTTGCCGCCTGGGCCTTGGGCGGCCCGAGCATTGAAACCCACATCGACACGCGGGAGATCCCCGGCAACGTGACGCTTTCCATCGGGCACTTGCGCCGTGGCCGCGACGCCAACCTTTCCTTGCGCTACCGCGAAGACGGCCGCTGGGTCCAAGTCGGCGCCATCCAGCACTTCGCCGACATCACCCTCGCCGCCATCAACGCCTACCGTCGAACGGCTACCCCCGCCGCACCTTCCTCGTCCATATAGGTCGATCCGGCTCGTCGAACTCCAGAAGCTTCGACGTCGCACTGCTGGCCCGGTCGAAGATCCTGCCGATACCCGAGGCCTCGAGCACGTGCCTGGCGACGCTCCCCCTCTTATCATAGGCCATTATCGTGAGCAGCACATCGGCCAGAAGCTTCTCGTAGTCCTCGGCGCACAGGTACGGCTCAGCGAGGTCGATCATAGCAGCGTAGTCCACGATCGGGCTACGCTTGCCGATCTTCGCGCAGTAGAGCCTGTCATCGTGAGCGCAGATATTCCTGAACTTGACGATCGGGCCGAGCGAGAGGCGGGCGTCCTTCGGGTCGAAGTACGGGTTGTCCCCGCCGAGCCGACCGGTCGCCTCGGCGATCCTCTTGCAAACGAGACGCCGCTCGGCCGGCTTCATCAGATGGAAGAAGTGCTCGACGCTGCCAAAGGTGAGCGAGTTCGCGAGAACCCAGAGGGGCACGTGCCCGTGCCGCTCCTTGTAGTGGCGCACAGGTTCGCTCCTCGGACGGGACACGCAGGAATAAAGGGTACTCTGCAGCTTCAGGAGGTTGTCGATGTAGTTCTTCAGCCCGAACTCTTCAAACTCTGATTCCGTGCAGAAGTTGCCCTGAATGAGGTATGACGACGGCTCGGGATGGTGCTCGGCGAAAGTGTATGAGCACACCGTTCGCACCACAGCCTCAACCTGCATGAGATGCTTGAACGTCACCTCTCTGAGGTCGCGATCGAAGCAGAAGAGGTTATATACGTCGTTGAAGCTCGTCCCCTCCGCGAAACGATCGTCGCCGGCCGCCCTCGTTGCGTCCGAATCGAGAAACGGGTCCTTGTATCCATTCACGATGGAGTAATACCCTTCCCGCATGAGAATACCAGGCGTGTCAGCATCAGTCGAGAGCCCACGCTTGTGCATGAGATTGATCTGCTCTTCAATACTCTTGAACGGCTTTTCCATACCTCTCCTAAAAAACAGGAAGCGGTCACCATCGAGGCAACCGCTTCGCTGTGGGCGGGGCCCCCGTAAGAGCTTCCGCCATAACCACTGACTGAACTTTACCAATTCCGACCTAAGCGGGTCAATCGAAAAAGGAAAATTCTTTTGACATTATGGTAAAAAACTTTTTACTCGGAAGCCCAGCCATCAACATCCTACCAATCAATCTCCTCGTACACGAGGCCGTGGGCGTCCTTGAGGTGGGCGAAGAACTCGGCACAGTCGTAGACGGGGATGGTCGAGCGCTCGAAGTCGGCCTGGTTGCGTGTGATTATGGCCTCGACGTGCAGCTTCTTGGCGCACTGGTAGAGGCAGGCATCCTCGAAGTCGGGCCACAACGATTCCAGCGCGTTCTCGATGTCGTACTCCCCCAGCGTGCAGATACGCGCCAGCCGCTTCACTTTCAGCAAGCGAAGCTTCACCGACTCTGCAAGGCGCGGCTTGCCACCCTCCGTCAGCAAGTAGAACGCGTCGGCGGACTGCGACGGGCTCATCCACAGATCGACCTCGCCGAGCGCGCCCAAGATGAGCAACTTGCGAGCATCAGCGGCGAATGGCTGCCGGTCCATCATGCAATCCAGCAAGATATTGGTATCGAGCAGCAGCTTCATCGGCGACCCTCCCCTGCGGCGCCAACAATGCCCAGCCGAGCCAGTCGCGCGTCTCTCGTCGACATGCTCCGATAGGGCTCGGCCACCGGAGCCACCAAACTGTCCACCAAGCCCACCGCAGCTTCAACCTCGGCCCGACTGTGCGGCCGCCTCTCTTCCACTCGATCGTCGAAGGGAAGCACTCCCCTCTCGATCACGTAGTCGTAAAGCTGGTTGACCGCCTTCGACGCATTGGTCCCCAAAGAGGCCAGAACCCGATTGCCCTCCTCCTTTTTCCCAACCCCCATCCGAGCCGTAACCATAGCCTCCGCACTACCCATAACCTGCTCCTAGCTTATAATTGTTGTACGTTGTACACTATAGCATAGAAAGCAGCAACTGGGTCAGAAACTGCTACGATGATTTGCCCCCAAGTACATCCCCCGTCGGCAAGCAAGAAGCAATTGACGCCGAACGCTAGCAGTACTATCTTTAGCTGCGAAGCCCCCGAACGGTGAGGAATCACCCCTTCCGGGGCTTTTGTTTCGTTTTGGCATAGCTCGTTTCAACACTCCACGCTTTACCTCCTTTAGCAGTTAGTTACGATTCCTGACCCGGCTGTCGATTGCCCAGTAGATTGCTCCTTCCCTCTCTATACTTTCTTTTAATCGCCAAACCACTTTAGAGGGGAGTTCGCAGTGCGACATATTAAGTGGAAACCACTTCATCGGCTCATCTGGGCAGTGACAATTCTTTCTTTTGCGCTCTTCTATTTAACCGCCTGCTCATCTGGCAAATCGGCTTCCTTGGATGACTTCATTGGCACATGGACTATCGACTCAATTGAAATAGATGGAGAATCAGTTGGCTTCAACGATTCTTACGAGAACCTCGCGGCGGTCGGTTTCTCCGTGAGCGAAGACGGACATGTATATTTCTATTCGGACGGTGAAACGACCTGCGACAAATACTCTGTTTCAGGCAATCGGCTCATCGTAACCGATGAGTCAGATGGAACCGCCATGACCTTCGTCCTAAAGAACGGGCAGGTCACTTTAAATTGGGACGACGTCAACGGCCCCGCCCACGATGAATTGGGAGACGTCGATGACTTGGTTCTCGTTTTCACGCGTAGCTCATCGAAAGAAGACGCCAATCTCGACAACCTTGCAGGCAGCTGGACAGGATACGACGTAATGCTCAACTCCGACACCGAACCCACCGCCCTGAGCGAAGTGGGATTAGAGAGCGACCTCTCCATTAGTGAGGATTTAACCGGACACCTGTCTCTCGGTGAAATTGGAAATGCCGAACAGTACGACATTTATCTGGAGCGCTCAGATCGCACCACCAGTTACTTGGCCTACATTGACGGCGAGACCGAGCCAATGGGAACCATCAACTTCCAGAAATCAAGCGGCGGAAAAGACTGGCTGACGCTGACGATTATGGTCTCTGAACAAGATTATATGCAGTTCACGTACGAGCGAGCATAGGGCAAACAGCTAGAATCGCCAGAATAGAAATTGATCGATATTTCCGATCAAAATACCCGCACAGCTTCCAGAATCAAGCCAGAGGTCGAGCAGAGGCCTTCGCATCCGGAGTAGTCAGCATCTGACTACTCCGGTTCGGGACTCTTAGCTGCAAGCGTTTCCGAGTAGTCAGCCGCTGATGAGGTCGCCATCCTCTGTCTAAATGCGGTACCGCCGCAGTAAAACGAATCGCCCACAAAGGCCACACATGGGCAAACTCTTCTGTAACTGCGACAACCATCCCAAGTGTAGGAATATTGAAGATAAGCGCGATCGGTTAAGCTCGCAGACGAGCCACTCCGACTCGTTTGCGAGCTTGAAATTGCCCCTCAAGTTATATTCCATAGCGTCCTCCTAAAGAACAACCTATTGAAGAACCTGGTTTTCGTTGGTTTAAAGGCATTCTTGCCATTATCCCGCATCACGTATCAGAGGCTTCCGAATGCTCTGGCCAGCCAAGGCCACGCTGGCAAGACCGACGTCATCACCGAGCCGGCCCAGACGTCGTTTCTGAGCTACACCACCGACCGCATCGCATCGCGGGCCGACCAGGAGTACGCCTAGTTCGCGAGCCTGGCGCCCGATTTGCGCGATTCTTTCTGATTATTTCCGTTTTTCAGCTGCACCGATTTCATATCGAGCGACACGTGATTTC
>ENA-OUPA01000029-OUPA01000029.1-human-gut-metagenome-genome-assembly--contig:-NODE-29-length-121253-cov-29.5476_pt1 | contig 121253 bp, 109 predicted proteins | sample MGYA00237939_ERZ548770 | MGnify/ENA primary metagenome ERZ548770 (study PRJEB26490, sample SAMN05356877) | human gut metagenome | biome: terrestrial biome; feature: human-associated habitat; material...
CCTCTATCCCTACACGCCCATCAAATCGTCCTTTGAGGACGCTGGGAGCGTCGAGGACATGATGCTGTACACCGAGTTGGAAGCTGCGGTACACGCAATGATCCAGCGGCTGGAATACAGCTTCACGTTTAACCCCAGCCTGCTCACCATCCCGAAGCGTAAACAGCAGGTTGCTGAAATCCTGAAAGAAGCCGAAACGTACATCTGGAGGATCAAGGAGGAAATGCGATGCGCCTGAAAGACAACACCAATCCCTTCATCCATGTCAACCCGCCGTACCAGCTCATGGTCATCCACAGCAGCAAGCTGGTCTATCCCCGCGAACTGTATCAGCGTGGTGTGGAGCGCAAGCGTGTGGAACTGATCGCCGCCCACTTCAACGAATATGTGGCAAACGAGCCGAAGGTCAGTTTCCGTAACGGTCAGTTCATCGTAACGGATGGGCAGCACACCATCGAGGGGCGCATCCTCCGCAACGGCGGCAAGGATCTGCCGATCCTCTGCAAGGTGTACACGGGCATGACCGTGGAGCAGGAAGCCCTGCTCTTTGCCGAGCAGAACGGCTTCTCTGCGCCGCTGACGGCAGGCATCAAGCTCCGTGCCAAGGTGGTGGGCGGCGATGCCATTTCCAAGGCGTTTCTCGCAGCCACCAACCGGGTGGGATTGAGCCTCAATTATGACAGCCAGCAGCTGACCGATTACCGCATCGGCTGCGTTGGTACGGCTTTCCGGCTCTACAAGCAGATGGGCGAACCGCTCTACTGTGAAACGATGCGGCTCATCGTGGCAGCATGGGAGGGCAAACCCGATTCGTTCCGGGCCTCTGTTCTGAAAGGCATGATGCATTTTGTGGAACTGTACCACGGCGAGTTCAGTGAAGAACGGCTGCTCCGTGCGCTGCGCAACATCCACCCGGTCGATATTTACCGCATCGGGCAGGACGACCCCGCAAAGCTGCGCGGATGGAAAAAATACGTTTTCCCCATCTGCACCGCCTACAACGGCAAGTGCAGAAAAGACGCGCTGCCGATGAAATTCTGATATTCACAGGCATATCTCCCATATACACAAGGGGCATCCGCAAACCGCAGATGCCCCTTGTTACATATCAAAGTGCAATATATAGTGTTCCTGTATTCATTTAATACAACATATAGAGAAAAGAGGTATTCTATGCGCTCTCAGTTCACTTCGTATGAGCAGCTTCCCATCACCCTGACAGCCGATCATGTCGCTGCTGCGCTGGGCATCTCCCGCGCCAACGCTTACATCCTGCTCCGTTCGGACGGCTTTCCCACGCTCCACATCGGTAAGCGGATGGTCGTACCCAAAGACCGTTTTCTTCAGTGGATCACGGACAGCGTAAATGGCTGATCTGACATCCTTGATTCAAGAGGTTTCTTTTTCTATACTATTCCCGAAACGACTTGACATCAGGAAGGAGGCAATATGCCAAGCAAACGTTCACACGGCGAGGGTACGCTTCGCCACCGCAGCGATGGTCGCTGGGAATTACGTATGATGGACGGCTACCAGAAAGATGGTTCGCCGCGCTTCAAGACCTTCTATGGCAAGACCCAGAAGGAGGTCAAGCTCAAACTGAAAGAGTATCAGGATGCGCTTATCAGCGGTGTCCAGTTGGACACGATCCTGTACTTTGAAGATTGGGCTGATACATGGTTCGAGGGTCACAAGGATAATATCGCTCCCACGACACAGGAAAGCTACAAATACTGCCTGAAAATGCTCAAAGAGGGATTTTATCATCGCCCCTTGACCGTCATACGCCCCATCGACATTGAAAATTTCCTGAAAGGGATGCGGCGCGATGGCCGCTCGGATTCTTACATCAGCAAGGCACGAGGGATGCTCTACCAGATCTTTCAAAAGGCAGAAGCCAATGACCTTGTGCGCCGCAACCCGGTCCGGCTTGCTGAAAAGATGCGGGCATCCGGCACCGCAAAACGCAAGGAAGCCTTTACCACAGCGGAAGTCGCACACCTGATGAAGGTGCTGCCCGATGACCGCATGGGCTTGAGCATTCGGCTTTTACTCGGCACTGGAATGAGAATGCAGGAACTTCTGGCTTTGGAGCCGCAGTTTATTGAAGAAGATGGCTCTGTCATTCACATCCGGCAGGCAGTAAAGGTCGTAAAAGGTACAGTCAGCATCGGCAGTCCGAAATCCAAAGACAGTATCCGGGATATTCCGGTGCCGCTGAATGTCCGCCCGTGTGCCATCAAGCTGCGGGATACCACCGATCAGTTCATCTGGGAAAGCCCCAAGACCGGCTTGCCCTGCAATCCCACCCATTTCCGGGATGTATTCCGCAAATCTCTGGAAGAAGCGGGCGATGTCCGCTTGCTCACGCCGCACAGCTGCCGCCACACCTATGTGTCGCAGATGCAGGCGTTGGGCGTGGATATCCAGACCATCCAGAGCATCGTAGGCCACGCCGATACCGAGATGACTGAGCATTATCTTCATGTTCAGGAATCCATTCGGCAGAGTGCGATCCAGTTGTTCAGCGAGGCATTTTCGGCCTGAAAATTGGACGGAACGGCACTAATTAGACCAGATAAAATCTTTGGCATTGTGGTCAAAATTGTGGTCAAAACCAAATGAGGTCAGCCCACAAACAAAAAAATCCAACGATTTCTAACGTTAAATCGTTGGATTTATGGTCCGAGTGGCGAGAATCGAACTCACGGCCTCTTGAACCCCATTCAAGCGCGCTACCAAAACTGCGCTACACCCGGATATCTGTAAGCGTTTGTCGCTCACAGCTTGATTAGTATACCCGACTTCTCGCATTTTGTCAAGCACTTTTCGGCAACTTTTTTAAATTTCTTCGTCCGCATCCTCCTGCAAGGGCAGGGTCGGCTGGGCAATGGGCAGAAATTCCACCGTAGCCACAGCCACCGCAAACACGCTCTCCGCACCCGCCGAAAGCAGAGCCTGTGCACAGGCGGCAGCCGTAGCACCGGTGGTGATCACATCGTCCACCAGCAGCACGCGGCGGCCCTCTATGAGGTCCGGGTCCTGCACGCGGAACGCACCGGCCACATTGGCCAGGCGCTGTTCAAAGGGTAGTCCTGCCTGCCGGTCCTTCCGGCGGGCAGGACCAAGAGCCTTTGTTTCCAGCGGAAGGTCCAGTGCCTCTGCCAGCGGCTGCGCCATGCGTTCCGGTACATTGTACCCGCGTCTGCGGCTGGACGCCGGTACCGGCACGATGCAGTCATAGCCGAGCCGGGCACCTTCCACCCGCTGAGGCACCGGTTCCGCGCCCCTCATCCGGACCTCGCTGCCAAAGGCAAGCTCTGCCAGCACCACGCCCAGCTCCACCGCCGTCCATGGTGCAGCCTGATACTTTGCCCGCAGGATGGCCCGCCGCACGCAGCCCTCATACCGGAACGGTGCCGCTGCGCCGCTCAGGCCGCCCAGATAATGCTGCGATGCGTCCAGCCGGATGCCGGGCTTCCGGCGCAGCCGATCCACTTCTTCCGCACAGTCCGGGCAGGTCCTTATGCTGCCCAGCACCGCATTGCAGAAGGGGCACCGACGCGGATAAAGCAGCTGCCGTACCCCGCGCAGTGCCCGGCGCGGGGCGCTGTAATAGCGCATCAGTCCTTCTTCACGGCCACGATCACGCGGACGCGCTTGCCCGCGGCGCAGCCAAAGTTGTCGTACCAGCCGGTGAGGTAGTAATCGTCCGAGTTCACCTCGGCCAGCTTCGTGGCGTAATACTGGCCCTTGTACCACAGGTACACCTGGGCATTGTCCGCTACCTCATAGCGGGTGGAACCGGACAGCACCGACGCGGCACCCACCTTGTCGATCTTCATGGGCATCAGCTGAATCATCGCCTTGACCGAACCGTTTACTTCCTGCCGCACGGCCAGGCCGCCGGCCAGCACCGGGTATTTGATGGAGGTGGTGTAGCTGGTAAGCTGTCCATTGACATAGCACACATAGGTGGCACCGCCGCCCACATAGTTCAGGATGGTGCCATAAGGCTCCCCTACCACCTTAGCCAGCTGTTTGACGCCGATGCTCACCAGGGAGCCGGTGCTGCTGGTGACCTTATTCCACACGGTCTGGAGGATATCGCCGTTGATGACGCCCCACAGGATCTCGCTGGTGGTAGGCACCAGCACGCTCCGCAGGTCCTTCAGCACCTGGTTGGTCCCATCAGAGCCTTCGCCTTCAGAATCCCCTGCAGTGGCAGGGGTCTTGGTGGAGGGCAGGTTGGCCGCAATGTTGCGGATATCGTCCAGCACGCCGTACTTCCACAGGTCGCCGGTGACATCGTTGAGGATCAGCCGGTCGATCTCGCCGTTGTCGTTAAGCGTATAGTAGCGGACATTCAGCATGTTCAGTTTCGTCCCGGATAGGCGGCTGGGACGAACCGTCCCAGCCACACCCTCCGTAGTCGTATCCAAGATCTGCACGTCGTCTGCCAGTTTATGGTCGCCCAGCATGGTGGCGTCTGCGCTCACCGTGCCGCTGATGGTCCGGTTTTCAATAGCGGTCACATTCTCACCTTCCGGCGTCACGTCGATGCGCACCATCCAGCCGGCGGGGTAGTTCAGGCTTTTGTCCACATTCACGGTGCGGGTGATGCCGTCGGTGCACATCACTGCTACGCGCTGCAGCACGTCGGCACCGTTGTCCTCCACAAGGGAGCGGGTGGCCGTCTGCACCACGCCGTAGAACACGCTGTCGGCCTCTTCGCCGGTGACCACATCTGCCACCTCATTGTCCATGCCCAGCAGCAGGGTGACCACTTCGCCCACGCCGCCGCCGTTCAGGGACGAGATCTTGGACGCTACCGCCGAGCTGCCCAGCTGGTAGCTGGTACCGGCCACGGTCACCGCCGTGGGAGCGCTGGCGCTGGGCGAAACTGCTGTGATGCGGCCTGCGGCGCGGCGGGTATAGATCCATACCGTCTGCAGACTCTCGCTGTAATAATACACATCGTATTTGTTCAGTTCGCCGGACTCCGACACCTTGTCGTTGCGGTACACACTCACCGGTGCAAAGGGCAGCTGGGTGCCCTCCGACGCCACAAAGGGTCCCTTCAGGCTGCTGAGCAGCACCGTGGAGGTGTCCACCTGACCATTTGCCACGGTAAAGCCCAGGGTGCTGCCATAGGCTCCGCCGGAGGCCGTGTTGGCCGTGAGGGCGTTGTACAGCAGCACAGCGCAGTCCTCGTAGGTCATGGTCTGGCCCTGTGCCCTGTTCAGCTGGCTGCGCAGGCCCAGTTCCTGAGCCTTGTTCAGCTGCGCCGCCGGGAAGGCACCGTTCAGATCTGTCATCTTGTAGCCCAGCAGCTTGAGCACGGCCGTGCAGGCTTCTTCCAGCGTGACGGCGTTGTCCGGGCGGAAGGTGCCGTCCGTGTAGCCGTTCATCCAGCCCTGCTGCACCGCAATGCGGATGTAGGGTGCCCACTGCGAAGAGCCGGGCACGTCCTTATACAGGGTGCCCACAGCCCCCTGGGAGGCTGCGCTCTCCCGGTACGCCGAGAACGCCACCAGCATGCGGGCAAAGGCCCCGCGGGTGACGGCGGCGTCCAGGCTGCCGGTCTGCCCGGCGTCCATACCGCCCAGCGTGATGGCCGTCTGCACGGCCGTGTTGCTGGCACTGCCCAGCGCAGCCGCCGGCATGGCCAGCATGGACACCGCCATGCTCACCGCCAGCAAAAGTGCGAGAAAACGTTTTTTCATAGGTATTCCCCTTTCTTCGGGCTCAGTCGTAGCGCAGCGCCTCGATGGGATTGAGACGTGCCGCGCGCCGGGCCGGCAGATAGCCGAACAGCACACCGATGCCCACCGAGATGCCAAAGGCCACCACGATGGAGTTGAACGACGGGCTCACCGTGATGGCGGTATCGCTCATGAACATGGGCAGCACCTTGTTGGCCGCCATGCTCACCGCATAGCCCAGTGCGATGCCCAGCGCACCGCCCAGCGCCGAGGTGGTGGCAGCTTCCACCACGAACTGCGCCAGAATGGTACGCTCCTTGGCACCCAGTGCCTTGCGGATGCCGATCTCACGGGTGCGCTCGGTCACCGACACCAGCATGATGTTCATGATGCCGATGCCGCCCACCAGCAGCGAGATGCTGGCAATGCCGGTGAGCACCACGATGACCATGTTGATCATCTTGTTCATCTCTTCCAGCCACTCGCTGGCGCTGTAAACGTAATAGCCGTTTTCGGTCTTGAGGATCTTCTGCAGCTCCTCTTCCATCGTGGTTTTGGCCTCGTTGGCAAAGTTTTCGTCCGTCATCACAGCCGTGTAGTTATTCACCGCGCTCTGGCTGGAAAGCCGCATCACGGTGGTGTAGGGCAGGTAGACGCAGTCGTCGTCGCTGCCTTGCTGCATAGTGGGGTTGCTGACCTTGGCCGCCAGCACGCCCACAATGCGGAACTTGTTGGCACCGATCTTGAGCGTCTGCCCCACACCGTTGCCGCCAAAAGCCACCCGGTTCAGGTAATCGCCAATGATGCAGACCTGCTTGTTGTCCTGCATATCCATGTACTGCAGGCCGCGTCCCTGTGCGATCTGGTAATTTTTCATTTCGGTGTAGTTCTCGTCCACACCGCTGATGTTGGACCAGCGGTAACTGGTGGTGCCGATCTTCAGCGTACCGCTGGCGTTTCCGCTGAATTCGATCTGGGGCGACACTGCCTTGATCAGGTCGGAGTGCCGCTGGCAGATGTCGTACATATCGTCCACCGGTACGGTGCGGGAGCCGTAGCCCCACACCTGAATGCTGAGGGTGTTGGTGCCCAGTGCGGAAAAGCTGTCCCGCATGCTCTTGGTCATGCCGTTGCCCAGACCCACGATGACGATGACCGCCATCACGCCGATGATGATGCCCAGCATGGTCAGAAAGGTGCGCAGCTTGTTGCTCCACACGTTCTGGATGGCCTGCCGGAAGGTTTCAAAGATCATGCCTGTTCCTCCTTTTCCGGCGTTTCGGGCAGCAGAGTGGGCTGCACCATGGCCTCCGGTGCGTGAGAGTCGCCGTCATACACCACCCGGCCGTCCTCCAGCCGGATGATGCGGTCGGCCTGCACGGCAATGGAGTTGTCGTGGGTGATCAGCACCACGGTATGTCCCTGCTTGTGCAGTTGCTGCAAAAGCCCCAGCACCTCGCGGCCGGTGTGGGAGTCCAGTGCACCGGTGGGCTCGTCGGCCAGGATCACCGGCGGGTTGCGCACCAGTGCCCGCGCAATGGACACACGCTGCTGCTGGCCGCCGGAAAGCTGGTTGGGCCGGTTTTTCAGTTTGTCGCCCAGGCCCACCTGCTCCAATACCTCACGGGCACGGGTGTGCCGCTCGGCGCGGGAGACGCCCGCGTACACCAGCGGCACCTCCACGTTTTCCATCAGGTTCAGCCGGGGCAGCAGATTGTACTGCTGGAAGATGAAGCCCAGCATCTCGTTGCGGACCGAGGCCAGTTCGTTGCGGCTCATCTTACCCACGTCCCGGCCGTTGAGCCGGTACACCCCGTGGGTAGGCACGTCCAGACAGCCGATGATGTTCATGCAGGTGGACTTGCCGGAGCCGGACTGGCCCACGATGGCCACGAACTCGCCTTTGTCGATCTTCATGGTAATGTGGTCTGCGGCCTTTACCGTGGTGTCGCCCATCTGGTAATACTTGCAGACCTCTTCAAATTCGATCAGAGCGCTCATGCATTCCTCCGTGTCAGGTCAGGATCACGCCGTCGGCCTCGCCGATCACTTCGCCGTCATTTCCGGCGTCCACCGGCTCGTCAACGGCCGGTTCCTCGCTCACGGTGCTTTCTGCACCTTCCCCATCGGCCGTGCCGTCGGTGGTCTCGCCGCCCGTCGTGTCGGTGGTGCCATCGGTCATGTACTAATAGCCGCCGTTGTCGTAATAGGTATCGCTGCTCACCGAGCTGGGGTCGTAGCCCACGGTGTCCTGCGCGGTCAGGCCGCTGACAACCTGGGTGTAATCGCTGTCACTGACGCCCAGCTTGACCTTGACGTACACAAAGCCGTCCGGTGCGACCATGTCCGGGTCTGCGTTGACCGCACTGGGGGAATCCTGGGTCACCAGCACATAGCTGCCGCGCACCACGGCTGCGTTGGGCACCGCCAGTGCGTTCTTGGCCTGGGCCACCACGATCTCCGCGTTGGCGTTCATGCCGGGGCGCAGGCCGTCGGTCTCGTCGATGCGCACGGTGACCGGGTAGGTGGTGGTGCCGCCGCTGGTGTCGCCCTTCATGGACACGCGGGTCACAACGCCCTCATAGGTCCTGTCCTGCACGGCGTCGGCGGTGACCTGCACGGTCTGCCCCACCGACAGGCTGCTGACCTGCAGCTCATCCACATTGATGGTCATTTCCAGGTAGCTCAGATCGTAGATGGTGCACAGGTCGCTGCCCGTGCTCAGGGCATCGCCCACCTTGGCGGCCTTTTCGATGATGGTGCCGCTGATGGGCGAGGTGATGGTGTAGTTGTTCATGGTGTCCTGGGTGCTCTGCATGGACAGCTCCGCCCCACGCAGGGTCTCAGAAGCGGACTGGATGGACTCGCTCAGGTCGTCACCGCTGATCTGCAGCACGATGTCGTCCTTGTTCACGCTGTCGCCCTCGCGTGCATGGATGGCGGTGACCGTACCGGCGGCCAGCGTCGTCAGGGTGCGCTCGGCCTGATACTGGAAGGCGGCCGCGCCGATGGAGCTCACGCCGTTCACGGTAGCGGTGGCCGCCTGGGCGGTGGTCAGGCCGCCTGCATTGCGCACCGAGATGGTCACGGTGCGGGTGAGCAGGTTGCCGGTGCTCAGGGCATCGGTGCCGGTGACGGCGGTAATGGTGCCGGTCAGGGTCTCAAAGGTACCGTCCAGCGTCACGTCCGCGCTCTGCCCCACCGAGAAACCGGCTGCGTCTGCCGCCGGGAACTCCAGTGCCAGTGTCATCTTGGAGTTGTCGCGGATCACGGCCACTTCCTGGCCGCTGGTCACCTCGTCGCCCTTGGCGACCTTCAGGCTGCTCACGACACCGGCCACTTCCGCGCGCACATACTGGCGGTCCACCGTCTTGTCGTAGTTGCGCTGGGCCTGCTGCAGGGTGATGCCCGCCTGCTCCACCTTGGTGGTAGCGTCGGAGGAGTCCACGGTGTAGAGCACATCGCCCTCTTCCACGTTGTCGCCTTCCTCAAAGCTGCAGGTCAGCACCTTGCCGGACACCAGCGACTTGACATTATAAGTATTCGCCGGCTTCAGGGTGCCGGTGCCGCTCAGGGCATTGACGAGGTCCCGCTGTTCCGGCGCGGTCTCCACATAGCTGGTATCCACGCTGGCAGGCTTGTCGGCCTTGGGCTTGAGCAGCCACACACCGCCCAGCACGGCCACGCAGGCCACCGGGACCAGCCACTTCCAGTTCTTTTTCAGGAACCCGGCTGCTCCGGCACCGGCCGTTTTCCCCGTCTGCGGCGCTCCCGCAGCATTCTGCTCGGTTTTCTTTTTCATAGATCCTCCTAAAAATGAGCAGGCGGCACTCCCGCCTGCAGGCATCCGGTTTACGGTTCAGTTGATTGTAGTGTAGCGCATTTTGGGGCAATACACAAGCGTCCAAATTTCGTACATCCATCTTTTCAACAAAATTTAACAAAGCCGGGGCACACCCGCAGGCATACTCCGGCTTTTCCGGTTTTTCTTCGGTTTTATACGCGCACCATATCGGGGGTGATCTCTGCCAGACTGTGAGCGCCGCACATCTGCATGGTGTCGGCCAGTTCCCCGGCCAGCTTGTCGATGTAGCACTTCACGCCTTCCTCACCGCCGCCGTACACGGCCGTGACAAAGGGGCGGCAGATCAGCACGCCATCGGCGCCCAGAGCCAGTGCCTTGAACACATCCACACCGGTGCGGATGCCGCCGTCCACCAGGATCTTCACGCCGGTGCCCTTGAGGGCTGCTGCGATCTCCGGCAGCACCTCAGCAGTGGCCGGGCACTGATCCAGCACGCGGCCGCCGTGGTTGGACACCACGATAGCAGCCGCGCCGGCTTCCTTTGCCTTCAGTGCGCCCTTAACGGTCATAACGCCCTTGACGATGAAGGGGCGCTCGGCCAGCTTGACGATCTCGGCAAGCTCTGCCACGCTCTTGCTGCCTGCGGGCGGAGTCATGTTCTTCAGGAAGGGCAGACCGGCTGCGTCCACATCCATGGCCACGGCAAAGCAGCCGCTGGCCTTGGCCTCGGCCATCTTTTCCTTAATGGTATCAATGTTCCAGGGCTTGATGGTGGGCACGCCGCAGCCGTTTGCTGCGCCAATGGCCTTGGTGGCCATCTCCATAACGGTGGGGTTGGTGCCGTCGCCGGTAAAGGCAGCGATGCCGTTCTCTGCACAGGCGCGCACCAGCACATCATTATAGGTCATATCGGTATAGGCTTCGGAGTAGTGCAGGTTCACAGCACCCACCGGGCCTGCAAAGAACGGGTACTTGAAGCTCTTGCCAAACAGCTCAATATGGGTGTCCGGGGTGCCGCCCTCGCACAGGGTGTCCATGTTCACGCGGATCTCGGCCCACTTATTATAATTGCGGATGGCCGTATCGCCCACGCCCTTGGCACCGGGGCCGGGGATCTGGTTTTTGCAGGCCACGCCGTTGCACACCGGGCAGGCCTTGCAGTATTTGCCGATGCACTCCCGCGCATTGGCCAGCACTTCAGCATAGTTCATACATAGTCCATCCTCCTTATTTTCCATTTCTGCGGCAGGAAATGCCCTGCTGCTGCACTCTCTGCCCCCATCATAGCCTTGTTTTGGCTCCCCGTCAAGGGCTCTGCACACCTTTTGCCCGCCTCTTGTCATTTTGCAGTACGATGGTACGTCATTTTAAAAAAAGTCTGATCTTTTTCAAAAAAATCCTTGACAAAACAGCTGGTTTCAGGTATTATAGTGGAGCGCCAAGGGCACCCGCCCAAAGGCAGAACAAAAGATGTGGAAAGATGGCTGAGTTGGTCTAAGGCGCACGACTGGAAATCGTGTAACGTGTCAAAAGCGTTCTGGGGTTCGAATCCCCATCTTTCCGCCAGAAACCTGAAACAGAGATGTTTCAGGTTTTTTGTTTTATTCCAAAACGCTGTCCTTGACAATCGCCCTGCGTTCCGCTATGCTGAAAAAAAGATTTTCCTGAAGGAGGAATATTCTATGGCTGCATCCAAAAAGAAACGCACCGGTGCCCGCGCTGCGGTCGTGGTGGTGCTGTGCCTTGTGCTGGTGTGCGTAGTGGCCGCCGCCGTCGCGCTGGGGCTGGTGAGCCGCCGCGTGAAGAGCTTTGCTGGCGGAGCCAGCTTTTCGCTGGACTACCAGATCACTTCCACCGCTGCCGAAGAGCCCGCTTTATATAAGGTGCTGGCGCAGTTCGGCGGCACCTCCGGCCGGGTGGACGGCCAATATACGCCGGAAGCCCTGCAGCTGGAGCTGTACCCGCAGGCCAGCGGCAGCAGCCAGCCCCTCACCCGCCTGTACATCAGCAAGGACGAGACGCTGTACGATGCCGGGCAGCTTTACCGCACCCTGCGCAGCAGCATCACCGACAACTATCCGCTGGCCGGTGTGCTGATCCCGGAATGGAATATGGGCAGCTACATCTCCCAGACCCAGCTGGCCAGCCTGCTGGGCGTGGACGATACCGCCACCAGTCTGCAGTCCATGAACGACTTCCAGCTGGACCTGAAAAAGATCAAAAAGGTGCAGCCGGAGAACGCCAAGGAGGGCTACCTCTACTTCCGGCTGGAAACTGACGACACTGCCGCCGATTCCCCCGTTTTGACGCTGGGCGTGGAAAAGAGCGGCCTGCTGCGGGCTGCCTCCCCCGCCGTGCACATCCTGCTGGACATCCCGGCCCACGGCATCCACACCGAGCTCACCGGCACCGTGACCCCGGCAGCTCCGACTCTGACCGCTCCCACCTCCCGCATGCAGGACAGCGACATTGCTTCGCTGGTGCAGCTGCGCCAGACTGTCGAGAGCGTGGTGCAGTTCGTGCAGGGCGCTGCTTCCGGCACGCAGAGCGCCTCCTGAACCTCCTTGATATGCAAAAACGGCAGACGCCTTGCAAAGCGTCTGCCGTTTTTTGATGCGTTTATCGGTCCAGGATGCGGCCATCGGTTGAGATGGTCACCACCTGCCACGGCACGAACTTGCCGCTGTTTTTCAGGGCGGTCACGGCGGCGTGTTCCAGCCCGCCGCAGCAGGGCACCTCCATGCGCAGCACCGTCACGCTCCGGATGTCGTTGCTGCGGAAGATCTCGGTCAGCTTTTCGCTGTAGTCCACAGCATCCAGCTTGGGGCAGCCGATGAGGGTGATCTTGCCCTTCATGAACTCTTCGTGCACATTGGCGTAGGCGTAGGCGGTGCAGTCGGCTGCGATCAGGAGCTTTGCCCCGTCAAAATAGGGGGCGTTCACCGGCACCAGCTTGATCTGGCAGGGCCACTGGCGCAGCTGCGACGGCTGTGCTGCGGTGAGGGCAGCAGGTGCGCTTTCCTCCCGGCGGAACTGGCGCATGGCGCTGCCCGGGCAGCCGTGGAAGGCCAGTTTTGCGGCCTGTGCCGCCTTTTTCTGCTTGTTTTCCAGCACGGCCTGCTCGTCGTAGGCGGCTGCCTCGCGCTCTTCAAAGGTGATGGCACCGGTGGGGCAGCCGGGCAGGCAATCACCAAAGCCGTCGCAGTAGTCGTCCCGCATGAGCTTTGCCTTGCCGTTCACCAGACCGATGGCACCCTCGTGGCAGGCGGTGACGCAGGCCCCGCAGCCGTTGCATTTTTCTTCGTCTATATGAATGATTTTCCGGATCATAGAAAAGCCTCCTTGTGTTTGTGCTTTGAGTATACTATAATCAGGGCAGACCTTCGGTTGTTATAACCACGAAAGTGAGGTTTTTTTATGAGACCCGTTGCATCCCCGCTGTTTCAGGGCCTGTCGGCAGAGGAGTGGGCTGCACTGGAGCAATCCGGCTGCCTGCGCGCGAAGAGCTACCCCCGGCACGCCGTCATTTTTCATGCCGGAGAGCAGGTGCATGCTCTGGGCGTGGTGCTGCGCGGCACCGTCCACATCGAAAATCTCGACCTGTGGGGCAGTAAGAGCATCCTGAGCAGCATTTCTGCCGGGCAGGCCTTTGCCGAGACCTACGCGCTGTGCGGCGACGTGATGATGGTGGACGCCGTGGCCGCCGAGGAATGCGAAGTGCTGTTCGTGAACATTTCCGCCTTTTCCGGCGGCGCACCCGGCACGGTGCACGAAAAGCTGCTGCGCAACCTGCTCACGGTGTCCATGCGCAAAAACCTGAGCCTTTCGCAGCGCATCTTCTGCACCACCCCCAAGACCGTGCGGGGCCGTCTGCTGACCTACTTTTCCGCACAGGCCGCCCGCAGCGGCAGTCTGCAGTTCGAGATCCCGTTCAACCGGCAGCAGCTGGCCGACTACCTCAATCTGGACCGCAGCGCCCTCTCCAAGGAGCTGTGCAAGATGCGGGATGAGGGCCTGCTGACCTTTGAAAAGAACCGCTTTGCCCTGAACGAACTGCCGGAGTGAACCTCCCGCAAACGCAAGAAGCACCCGCCGGGTCCCACGATCCGACGGGTGCTTCTGGTTTTTATGGGTTCAGCCTTGCTCAATCTGCCTTTTTGGCAGGAGCCTTACGGGTGCGCTTGGGCTTTTCGGCCGGGGCGGCAGCTTCTGCCTTGGGTGCAGCCTTCTTCCGGGCAGTGGTCTTGCGGGGAGCCTTGGCGGGCTTCTCTGCTGCTTCCGCCTTTGCGGCGGGCTCCGCCTTCGGCTCTTCTGCCTTTTCGGCAGCGGGCTGGGCGGTCACAGCCGGTTCCGCAGCGGCTTTTTTGGTGGTGCGGGGCTTGCGGGCGGCAGGCTTTTTGACCGGTGCCTTCTTCTCCTCTGCCGGGGCAACAGCCTCAGCGGCGGGTGCGGCTTCCACAGCAGGCTCGGCAGTCTTTTTAGCGGTGCGCTTTGCGCGGTCCTTCACCTCAGCGATGGTCCACAGCTGGTCGGCACCGGGCACCTCCTGCCAGATCTGCAGCACGGCACCTGCTTCGGCACCCATGCCCACGGTGTCCACGCACTTGCCGCCGGCCCAGGACGAGCGCAGGCGCACGGTGCCTTCCGGCGTGGGGCAGAGCTCCCACATCTGGGAGGTGCCGCCCACATCCTCCCACAGGTGCAGCCAGGTGCCGTTGGCGGTGCCGGTCATGGTCAGGTCCAGCAGCTTGCCGGAGGCGCGGTTGCGGATGCGGTACACACCCTCGCCCACCCGGACAAAGCTCCACTCCTGTTCGGGCTTGTGGTCATACTTGCCCAGACGAACGGTGCCGCCGTCCTTGCTTGCTTCCACGGCCTGGATCACATTGCCGGTGTGAGCGGCAATGGTATAAAAACGATCGGCTTCGATCACGGTCTGTGCTACGGTTTTCATGCTTCAGTTCCTCCATCTGTCACGATGCCGGGCAGGGTCTGCCAACATCTTCCTGCCTAAATGATACCACATATCGTGATTTTCCACAAGCAATTCGACCTTTCTTTAGCAAATCATACAGAATCGCCGGTTCTTTCGGCGTCATTTTCGCCCCTTCGCACCGGTTTGCGAGCCGTTTTTTCACACGGTTCCCCTCTCGACTTTTTGCCGTACTTGCGTTATACTATGATGTTGCTGATTTCCGCCGTCCGCTTTTGGCGGCGGCTTTCCCTACTCCATCCCATTCAAGGAGGCTTTTTATGACAAGTGATGACCGCAGTGCGCTGCAGTTTCGCCGGATGACCGAGACGCCCATCCCGCAACTGGTCCTCAGCCTTGCTGCTCCCACCATTTTAAGTATGCTGATCACCAGCATCTACAATCTGGCCGACACCTTTTTTGTGGGCCAGATCTCCACCAGTGCGTCCGGTGCCGTGGGCGTTGTTTCCAGCCTGATGGCCATCATCCAGGCGCTGGGCTTTATGCTGGGCCACGGTGCCGGCACCATCATCAGCCGCAGCCTGGGCAGCCGCGACACCACCGCCGCCACCCGGTTTGCGTCCACCAGCTTTTTCACGGCTCTGGTGTTTGGCGTGGTGCTGGCCGTGGCGGGCCTTGGCACCCTGCCCCACTTCATGATGCTGCTGGGCAGCACCGAGACCATCCTGCCCCACGCCTGCGCCTACGCGCGGCCCATCCTCATTGCCGCCCCGCTGATGATCTCCAGCCTGGTGATGAACAACATCCTGCGCTATGAGGGCAAGGCCAGTTTTGCCATGATCGGTCTGGTCACCGGCGGCGTGCTGAACATCGCGCTGGACCCGCTGTTCATGTTCGTGTTCGGGCTGGGCACCGCCGGGGCCGGTATCGCCACCGCCCTGAGCCAGAGCATCAGCTTCTGCATCCTGCTGTCCATGTTCCTGCGGGGCAAAACGGTCAGTCAGTTCCGCCTTTCGGCCGTCACCCGCGAAGCCCGCGATTTCGGCCGCATCCTGCTGGGCGGTGCGCCCAGCTTTGGCCGTCAGGGTCTGAACAGCATCGGCGGCATGCTGCTGAACCTTGCCGCCCGCGGCTACGGCGACGCCGCCGTGGCCGGTATGAGCATCGTGTCCCGCATCTTCATGTTCATCATCTCGGTGGCCATCGGCGTGGGACAGGGCCTGCAGCCGGTGGCATCCTTCAACTACGGTGCCCGCAAATACCGCCGGGTGCGGCAGGCCGCCATCTTCACCATCGAAGCGGCCTTCTGCATGCTGGTGGTGCTGGTGGGCCTGTGCTGGGTGAACGGCGATGCCCTCATCCGTCTGTTCCGCGATGACCCCGCCGTCACCGCCGTGGCGCTGCCCGCTTTCCACTACCAGTGCCTGGCCATGCTGCTGCAGCCCATCATCGTGGTGGCCAACATGACCTTCCAGAGCGTGGGCGCGTCCGGCCGGGCCACCTTCCTGGCCTGCTGCCGACAGGGCGTGTTCTTCATCCCGCTCATCCTCATCCTGCCCCGCACCCACGGGCTGTTCGGCGTGGAGATCTGCCAGCCCATCGCGGATGTGCTCACCTTCCTGGTGTCCCTGCCCTTCCTGCTTGCATTTCTGCAGCAGCTGGGCCGGATGGATGACGCCGAACAGAGCAAAACCGCGTCCTGAACTTCTGTCATAAATCTGTAACCATCAGCCGCGCATTTTCTGCAATGGAATGCGCGGCCGTTTCGTATTCCAGATGAACCGGAACTTTCTTCCGGGTGCGTTTTTCCATTCCAGACAGTAGCATCTGCATTTTGCATTGCTTTTTGTATTGTTTTAAGAGGAGTGATCCCATGAAAAAGACCGTTTCCCGTCTGGGCAGTGCTGCCCTGTGCGTGACCCTGAGCCTTGCGCTGGGCTGCGGCTGCGCGGTAATGCCGCCTGCCTCCTCCGAGAAACCCGCTTCCTCGGCGGCTTTCGTCCCCACCGACGCCGAGGGCAAGCCCTTGTACGATGCCGCCCGGCTGGACGACGGCCGCCTGCGCATCCTGTACGGCTACGACAACTCCGGCGACTGCCGCACCGTCCTGTGCGGCAGCAAGGTGCTGTACCAGTCTGCCCGCAGCGAAAACGTGAGCCTGCTGCAGGATATCGTGACCGGCGAAACGAACTACTGGTTCCGCACCTGGTCGGACTCCACCGGCCGGGGCGGCCGCCGCAGTGCCCTGTACGACAAGGACGGCAACGAAGTGATGGCCTTTGACGGCGAGCAGAGCGCCACCATCCAGAACGGTCTGCTGGTGCTGCAGGAGAGCAGGATGGTCGGTGACAGCTACGATGTCGACTATGACAGCTACGGCACCTGCAGTGTCATCGACCTTGCCACCGGCAAGAACCTGCCCGTCCCAGAGGGTGCCTACAGCTGCATCGTCTGCGGGGATATGCTGGTGTTCACCTGCTACACCCGCCCGGCAGACCTTTCCGCAGACGAATGGGACGACGACCCCAGCCTGCACAGCTGGGTCGCCATCCAGCAAAAGGACGGTACCCAGACCTATGGGTCCTCCACCTCCACGGCCAGCCGCATTTCCTATGAGTCGGATGAACTGGACAACTGGGTGGAACTGGACATCTCCCATGCAGACGGCAGCCCGGCCGACCAGGTCCTGCACAACCCTGCCACCGGGGAGGACCTGCGCGGCTACCGGCAGACCTGCGGCCACGGTACGGCAGCTTTCCTGACCCCAAGCGGCACCTATCAGCTGCGGGACCTGACCACCGAGGACCGGGGCGTGATTGCCGAATTTGACGCCCTGCCCAGCAACTATTTCCCGGGGTATGTGGTCACCTGGAACGTGGACAGTGACTATCGTTATTCCCTGCACGACCTTTCCACCGGGGAGGTCACACCGCTGTATGCTGTCAGCCTTGCCGGGAACCGCATCGTCCTGTATGCGCAGGACGGCAGCCTGAAGGTCTACGACACCGACACCGGAGCACTGCTCACCGACGTGAACGCTGGGACCATTGGGGACGATCAGCGCGTGACGCTGGACTGTGAGGAGGACGGCTTTGTCTGGATGGAGCTGCGGGATGCCGACAGTTATGAGATCGCTGCCATCCGGGTATACGGCCCCGAAGGCCTCGTCTCCGACCTGAGCAGCCTGAATGAGACCTACAATTATCTGGGCTACCTCACCACCGATGCCAACGGCAGGCCGCTGTACTACGGCACCCGCAGCGTTCCCGGCAGCAGTTACGCCACCGGATGCGATGTACTGGACGAAACCGGCAACGTGGTGATGCAGGGCCTTGGCAGCTGCTACAGCTACTACGACAACAGCCTGAACGCCCTGCCGGACCATGTATTCGTGGCACGGCGTGGCTTCTATTACGGCTGGATGGACACCGACGGCAACTGGCTTTACTGCCAGAGCATCTTCTCGTCCGTCAATGCCGATGACGAACTCGGTTACTGAACCATGACAGGAGGTTTTTTCTGATGAAAAACACGAAAATTTCCCGCCGCAGCTTTCTGCTGGGTCTTGCCGCCTGCTCTGCCGCCGGGGTCCTGACGGCCTGCTCCGGCAGCAGCGAGCCTGCTTCGTCTGCTTCCACCGCCCCGGAGCCCCCTGCTTCCTCGGCTGCCAGTGAGGTGACCGCCGCACCGTTCCTGACCGTGGAGGACTTCCCTGCCCTGGACGGCAGCACGGCCTGCATCCCCCTGATGGCACAAATGCTGGCCGACACCACCGGCATGGACCTGGAAGAAGCCCAGAGCATCATTTCGGTCAGCACCACCGCTTATGCCTGGGAGAGCTTTGGTCTGTACAACACCGACACCAAAATGCTGGTGGTGTACGAAGCCCCGGATTCCGTCAAGGAAGAGCTGAAGGCCGCCAACGTCCAGCTGGAGCAGAAGCCCATCGGCGTGGACGCACTGGTGTTCATCGTGAACGAGGACAACCCCGTGACCGACCTGACCCAGCAGCAGCTGCGGGACATCTACGCCGGAAAGATCACCAACTGGAAGGACGTGGGCGGCCAGGATCTGGACATCGTGGCCTTCCAGCGCCGGTCTGACTCCGGCAGCCAGACCCTGTTCCAGAAGCTGCTCATTCAGGGCGGCGAACTGATGGACCCGCCCACCGAGCTGGCCCCCACCGCCATGGGCGAACTGGTGGACAGCCTTGCCGCCTACAACAACTCCGCCAACGCCATCGGCTTTTCGGTGTACTACTACATCGACCAGATGTACTCCCAGCCCGGTCTGCGGCTGCTGAGTGTGGACGGCGTGATGCCCTCCAACGACACACTGGCCGACGGCAGCTATCCCCTCTGCAACGACTTCTACGCCGTCATCCGCCCGGATGCCGCCGCCGACAGCCCGGAGCGCCAGCTCTACGACTGGCTGGACACCGAGGCCGGGCAGGCCTGCATCAAAAAGGCCGGCTATGTGCCTGCCGGCAGTGCAGCCGCCAACGGCTGAATCCCTGCCATAACCTGCACCGTTTGAATTGACACGCTTTCATCCTTCTGCTACAATAATGTCAAAGATTTGTCGAATCTTCTACAGCAGAATGCCGAAAGGACGGTCTTGTTATGGAACATCCCGCTTCGCATGTGGAAAGCCACTGGCGCACCCAGCTGCGCAACCGCATCATTCAGGCGTCCAGCCTGCTGGAGATCCTGCTCTCCGGGCTGGTGCTCATTGGTCTGCTGTTCAGCGCCGTGCCGCTCATCCGGTGGATGCCCGGCCTGCTGATCGACGGCAACGAGGTGGAGATCCGCACCTTTCTGGAGCGCAGCCTGGACATCGTGATCGGTATCGAGTTCATCAAGATGCTAGCCAAGCACAGCCCCGGCAGCAGTCTGGAAGTACTGCTCTATGCTATTGCCCGCCATCTGGTGGTGGGCCATGACTCGGCGCTGGAAAACCTGCTCAGTGTGGGTGCCATCGCCCTCATCTTCATCGTGCGCAAATACTTCTTTGTGCCCGCCTTTGGTGCCCATCTGCCGGACGGCCACCTCGCTCCGGACCTTTCGCCCGCGCAAAGCGGCATCCACTGGCTGCACCCCGAACCGGAAACAGAACCGGGCGAGGACGACGAATAACCTTACAAAAAGAAAAACAGGCGGTGCCGCACAGCATTGTGTGCAGGCACCGCCTGTTTCATTGTTTGATTTTACTGTTTGCCGTGGCGGCCAAAGCGGTATTCCTTGCCGTCGCGGATGCGCTGGATGTTGGAGCGGTGCATATAGATGACCATGGCAGCCATGATGACAGAGCCCACCAGACAGATGAGCAGGTCCTGTACGGCATAGCCACGCAGCAGGCAGTAGCCCAGCGTCAACAACGGATAAGCCGCCGCCATGGTCACACTGCCCAGCGACACCATACCGGTGGGCAGCAGGCAGGCCAGAAAGATCAGGGCCAGGAACGGCAGCAGCACCGGCTGGATGGCCAGAATGGCTCCACCGGCCACCAGCACGCCCTTGCCGCCCTTGAAGCCGAAATACAGGGGCTTAAGGTGGCCCACCACCGCCAGGATGGCGGCCAGATACACGCCCAGCCAGGCCGAGAGGCCAGCGTCGGCGGGCAGGAAGTGGAACAGCCAACGGCCGATGCACACGGCAGCTACCCCCTTGAGCACGTCACCGGCGGCCGTGAGGGCCGCGGCTTTCTTGCCAAAGGTGCGCAGCATGTTGGTCATACCGGCAGCGCCGCTGCCGTGGTTGCGCACGTCATCGTGATACACGAATTTGCTGATGAGGATGCCGGTGTCCACACTGCCCAGCAGGTAAGCCTGCGCAGCCGTGAGCACGGCGATGAGGATGGTTTGCATCATAACGGAACCCGGATGCCTCCTTCGGGGCGCTTACACGTCCTTGGCACCCACTTCGCCGGAGCCGCGCTCCCGCACGACCAGACGGATGGGGGTGTGTTCCAGGCCAAAGTTCTCGCGGATCTGGTTGATGAGATACCGCTGATAGCTGAAGTGGAACAGGTGTTTTGCGTTCACAAAGGCCACAAACGTGGGCGGGCGGGTGGAAGCCTGGGTCAGGTAGAAGATCTTCAGGCGGCGGCCCTTGTCGCTGGGCGGCTGCATGCGGGCCGTGGCACGGGCCAGCATCTCGTTCAGCACGCCGGTGGGCACGCGGGCACCGTTCTGTGCGTCCACGTCGCGAATCAGCTGCATCAGCTTGTTCACGTTGTAGCCAGTCTGGGCCGAAATGAAGATGATGGGGGCGTAGCCCATGAAGCTGAAGTCCTCGGCATAGCCGCGGCGCTGCTGCTCCATGGTGTTGGTCTCCTTGCCTTCCACGGCGTCCCACTTGTTCACCACGATGATACAGGCCTTGCCCTGGTCATGGGCATAACCGGCCACCTTGCTGTCCTGCTCGGTAAAGCCGACGGTGGCATCCACCAGGATCAGGGCCACACGGCTGCGCTCCACGGCAGCCAGGGCGCGCACCACCATATACCGCTCCAGACCGTCGGTGATGTTGCTGCGCTTGCGCAGACCGGCGGTGTCGGTAAAGATGAACTTGCCGTAGGCATTGTCCACCGGGGTGTCGATGGCATCGCGGGTGGTACCGGCCTCATTGGCCACGATCATGCGGTTCTCGCCCAGGATGCGGTTGGTCAGGCTGGACTTGCCTACGTTGGGGCGGCCGATGATGGCCACCGGGATGCGGTCCTCTTCCACCACCGTCTCGCTGAAGTCCAGGTGTGCGCACACGGCATCCAGCAGGTCGCCGGTGCCGTGACCGTGCACGGACGAGATGGGCATCACCTCGTCAAAACCCAGGTTGTAGAACTCGTACAGCTCCATGGGGGCCTCGCCCACCTTGTCGCACTTGTTCACGGCCAGGATGATGGGCTTGTGGCTGCGGCGCAGCATGTGGGCCACATCCTCGTCGGCAGCGGTCAGGCCGTCGCGCACATCCACTACCATGATGATGCAGTCGGCAGTGTCAATGGCGATCTGGGCCTGCTCGCGCATATGGGCCAGAATGCCCTCGGTGGCCTTGGGCTCAATGCCGCCGGTGTCCACCAGCAAAAATTCGTGGCCGTTCCACTCGCAGTTGGCAAAGATACGGTCGCGGGTGATGCCCGGGGTATCTTCCACGATGGCCAGACGCTGGCCGCACAGTTTGTTGAACAGGGTAGACTTGCCCACGTTGGGGCGGCCCACCACTGCTACGATCGGTTTGCTCATGGGGGTTCCTCCTTTCTTGTAGCAAGACCCTCTCAGTCACGGCTCACGCCGTGCCAGCTCTCCCGAAAGGGAGAGCTTTTTGATGCGTTGCGGGAAAGCAGCTCAGACCTCGCCCTTCGGGAGAGGCGGCATTGCGCAGCGATGACGGAGAGGGTTCTTTTTTATCGCTTTCTTCTTGCGATGTGCAGTCCGCTGCGCAGCAGGGCGCGGGCCTCGTCGCCGCCGCCCACGGGCAGCACCTCGACCTTCACGCCCAGACGCTCGCCCAGCTGGGTGATCGTCACATCGTCCAAAAAGGTATCTTTCTCTTCGCGCAGCATCACAGCGGGCACGCCCAGCGCACCGCTGGTCAGTTTGCCCTCACACTGGGCGATGATGTCGGTGGCCGTTACAAGGCCCGCCACGCCCACGTTGCCGCCAAAGAACTTGTTCTGGATGGGGTGCACGGTCACCTCGATCATGGGGTACTGGCGGTGCAGCTCTTCCATCATCTCAATGATGAGGGGGGCTGCCATGGTGCCGGTGACCACATCCAGCTTTTTGGTGCCGTAAATGCGGTGGGGCTTGTCCAGTTCGGCCAGAAATTCCTGCCGGAACAGGCTCATCATGCCCACGCCGTTTTCCAGCTGGTCGTAGTCCTCGTAGAATTCCGGGTCCGGGATGGGACGCCCGGCCTTGAGATACCACTCATCGCTGGGGTAGATGATGCGCTTGCCGTGGCGGCGCTTGCACTCGTCGCCGAATTCTTCCAGAATGTCGATGACGGCGGCGCTGGTCTCGGCGTCGTAGGGGATCTGTTTGAACAGATTCTGACGGTAATCCGTCACACCGCAGGGCACCGCCGCCACGCTCTGCACCATGGGGGTCAGCTCCAGCAGATCGGTCAGGGTGCGGCGCAGCTCGTCGCCGTCGTTGATGCCGCGGCACAGCACCAGCTGGCAGTTCACGGCAATGCCGCCCTGCACCAACCGGGGCAGGTACTTGAGCACCTCGCCGCCGCGCTTGTTGGCCAGCATCCGCACGCGGAGCTGGGGGTTGGTGGTGTGCACCGAAATGTTGATGGGTGAGATGTGCATCTTGATGATGCGGTCGATCTCATGATCCTGCATGTTGGTCATGGTGATGTAGTTGCCGAACAAAAAGCTCAGGCGCTCGTCATCATCCTTGAAATACAGGCTCTCGCGCATGCCGGGGGGCAGCTGGTCGATGAAGCAGAACATGCAGTGGTTGGAGCAGGAGTGCTTCTGGTCGCCCAGATAGGTCTTGAAGTCACAGCCAAAGGGTCCGCGCTCCGTGCGCTGCACATTCCATTCCCGGATGCCATCGGCCACCTTTGCTTTCAGGTGAAAGCTGGAGCTGTCGGTATAAAAATCGTAATCCAGCGAGTCGTTCAGCTCGTTTTCATCCACGGCCAGCAGCTCGTCACCGGGCGCAAGGCCCAGCGCCTCGGCTTCGCTGCCCGGTTCCACACGCTCGATTTTGATCGCCAACGCATCCACCTCCTTTGTTCAGACAGAACAAGAAGGGGAAGGCATCGCGCCCTCCCCTTCTGTACATAACACCATTATGCCACCAATTACGCGCAAATTAGGCCTTCTTGATGACTTCCTCGCCCTTGTAGTAACCGCAGTTGCCACATGCCTGGTGGGGGAGCTTCAGAGAGCCGCAGTTGCTGCACTTGACCAGTGCGGGGGCCTCCAGCTTCCAAACATTGCTGCGACGCTTGTCGCGGCGGGCCTTGGAAAGATGTCTCTTAGGTACTGCCATATTTTTGCACCTCCTTGATGGGTTTATCAGTTCAGCAGTGATTTAAGGATTGCGAGCCTTGTGTCTACGGGAGCTTCGGCATGCTCTGCCGGCTGGCAGGTGCATTCCGCCTTCTTTTTGCCGCACACGGGGCAAAGCCCGGCGCAGTCGGCACTGCAAAGCAGCACCGTGGGGATCTGGAACATAAACTCCTGATTGAGCCATTCATCTACATTCAGATGTCCTTTTTCGTCCAGCGGAAGGTCAAAATCCGGGTCATCCAGATCTCGTTCCTTTACCGTCCACTCCGTATCGACCGTCTCCTCCCGAATGACCGGGTCCAGACAGCGGGCGCACTCTCCGTGCACCGATGCGTTTGCCCGCAGTGTCATCCGGACCTCGTCGCCGTCCGTCTCCGCTTCAAAAACAGCGGTGACCGGCTGCGGGATCCTTGCCCCGGCATAATCATGTGCAGATAAATCACACTGAAACTCTGCATGATAGGGTTGTCTGCCGGTGGCGATAAACTTTCTCAGGTCAAATTGCATAGTACACCTCTAAAAGGCTGCTTTGTTAGTATAGCGCCAACAAAGGCCTTTGTCAACACCAAAACAGGCAGAAAACCGAAAAAATTTCAAATTTTCCGGTCTCCTGCCTGTTGTAAGCCTACCGTTCGGAACTTACAGGTACTTCTTCACGTTGTGGGGCAGGGCAGCCTCTTCTGCGCTGACGGTGACGGTGACCTTGACGGAGTCGCCCGCAATGGCAGCCATCTCATCCAGCACAACGCCCAGACGGTTGATGTCGTGGTCCAGCACCTTCAGGATGCCGTCGATGTACAGGTCGGTGATATCGTAGTTGCTTGCCATCAGGCCGGCAACAAAGCCGTACAGCATCTCGCCGCCGGCGATCTTGTACTCGTCCAGGTCGATCAGACGTGCAGCAGGAGCGATGTCGTAGGTGAGCTTCATGCCCTTTTCAACGACGACCACGTTGCCCTTGGAGGTCTTGACCGCATCATTGATCTGGTCGATCATAGCCTTGGTCTTGCCGGAGCCCTTGGTACCAACAATCAGTTTAATCATAGTTCAGTCCTCCTGTATTTTCCACGCCTCGCGGCGGGAGATCATTTTTTATGATTTACTTCAGCTTTGCTTCCAGCTCGGCGGTCAGACCTTCGTAGCCCGGCTTGCCCAGCAGCGCAAACATGTTCTTCTTGTAGCTTTCCACACCCGGCTGGTTGAAGGGGTTCACACCCAGCAGATAGCCGCTGCAGGCACAGGCACGCCAGAAGAAGTAGATCAGGTAGCCCACGTTGTAAGCGGACAGGTCGTCCACTTCCACCAGCACTTCCGGCACGCCGCCGTCGGTGTGAGCCAGGATGGTGCCTTCCATGGCCTTGCGGTTGACCACGCTCATGTTCTGGTCGGCCAGGAAGTTCAGGCCGTCAAAGTTGCCCTCCAGCGGGTCGATGAACAGGTCCTTTGCGGGCTTCTTGACGTCCACGATGGTCTCGAACATGGTGCGGGAGCCTTCCTGGATGAACTGACCCATGGAGTGCAGGTCGGTGGAGAAGATGCAGCTTGCGGGGAACAGGCCCTTGCCATTCTTGCCCTCGCTCTCGCCGAACAGCTGCTTGTACCACTCGTTCATCAGGGTGAAGTCCGGCTCGTAGCACTCCAGGATCTCGATACTCTTGCCCTTGCGGTACAGGATGTTGCGGATGGCAGCATACTTGTAGGCGTCGTTGTCGGGGCTCAGCACGGAGAAGCGCTCCATGGCGTCGGCAGCGCCCTTCATCAGCTCGTCGATGTCGATGCCGGCAGCGGCGATGGGCAGCAGGCCCACGGCGCTCAGCACGGAGTAGCGGCCGCCCACGTCATCGGGGACCACGAAGGTGGGCCAGCCCTGTGCGTCGGCCAGCTGCTTCAGAGTGCCCTTGGCACGGTCGGTGGTGGCGTAGATGCGCTTATTGGCCTCTTCCACGCCCATCTCTTTCTCCAGCAGCTCGCGCAGCACACGGAAGGCCAGGCTGGTCTCGGTGGTGGTGCCGGACTTGGAAATAACATTGATGGAGAAGCGCTTGCCCTTGCACAGGTCCAGGATATTGTTCAGATAGGTGGGGCTGATGCTGTTGCCGCAGAAGTAGATCTTGGGGCCGCCCTCCAGCTCGTTGTGGAACTGGCCCTTCACGGCCTCCACCACGGCACGGGCGCCCAGATAGCTGCCGCCGATGCCGGCCACAACCAGCACGTCGGAATCCTCACGGATCTTTTTGGCAGCTGCCTTGATGCGGGCAAACTCTTCCTTGTCATAATCACGGGGCAGATACATCCAGCCCAGGAAGTCGCTGCCGGGGCCGTTCTTGGCCTCCAGCTGCTTGTGAGCTGCTTCCACCTGGGGATAGATCGCTGCATATTCCTCTTCGCTGATAAAGCCGGAGAGGTGTTTCGTGTTCAGTGCAACACTCATTGTATTCGAACCTCCAAACGATTTGCCGGGCACTTTGCCCCGCGAGGAAATTATCTTGGTATAAGTGTACCGTTCCCTCCGGGCAAAGTCAAGGTCAAAATCCTTGGATTTCATACAATTTTAATAGTGTTTTTTTGTTTCTTCATCCAGAATTGTTCACACAGACAGTTCCACGCAGCTTACCGCAGTGCGCTTTTGTACGCTGAAGCGTGCATTCAGCTTTCGCAGCCGGTCAAAGCGTCCCACAACAGGCCGAATGCGGTGCCAAAGTCCATTTTTTCAGCATCGGCAGCGGCGCGCACCTCGTACGCGCCCAGTTGGGTCTCCCCGCTCAGGATGCGCACCGTGCCAACGGTCTGGCCCAGCTGCACCGGTGCTTCCAGCTCCTGCGGCAGATCCAGCTGCGCGGTGAGGGCGGCGGCGTTTTCCTTGGGCATCAGCAGCGTTTCGGGCAGAGCGGTGTAGTCCAGCGGTACGCTTTCCTCTGCACTGCCCTTTACTTTTATAAGAAGAGGCCGATCCTCCATGGCGGGCAGCGGCACGGCGGCGTAGGCCGCAAAGCCATAGTCCAGCAGGGTGGTGGCCGCTGTGAACCGCTCCGAGCTGGAGAGTGACCCCAGCACCACGGCGATCAGGTCCAGCCCGTCGCGGGTGGCGCTGGCGCTGATGCACACGCCCGCGCCGCTGGTGGTGCCGGTTTTCAGGCCGGTGATGCCGTTGTAGCGCTTGAGCAGCTTGTTGGTGTTCACCAGCTGGGTGGCACCGCCGCGCAGGGTGTCCGTCCAGATGCCGGTATAGTGCAGCACCTCCGGGCAGGTGTTCAAAATCTCGCGGCTCATGATGGCAACATCGTGGGCGGTGGAAAGATGCCCTTCGGTGTCCAGCCCGCAGGCATTGTGGAAGGTGGTGTTCACCATGCCCAGTTCTGCGGCGCGGGCGTTCATCATCTGCACAAAGCCCGGCTCGCTGCCGCCCACCAGCTCTGCCACAGCCACAGCGGCATCATTGGCGGAGGACACACAAATGGCTTTGATCATCTCGTCCAGCGTGAACTGCTCCCCCGGCTCCAGCCAGATCTGACTGCCGCCCATGTGGTAGGCGTGTTCACTTACTGGCACCAGCGTGTCCATGGCAATGCGGCCGTCGTGCACGGCTTCAAAGGTGAGCAGCAGGGTCATTACCTTGGTAATGGATGCAATGGGCATCTGCTGGTCGGCGTTCTTTTCATATAATATAGTGCCCGTCTGCTGATCGATCAGGCAGGCGGCGCGGCAGGGCAGCTCCAAGGCAGGCTGTGCCGCCGCGGGCTGCACCGGCCGGGTCTGGTCTGCAGCTGCCTGCACCGCCGGGCTTTGCTGCCGCAGCCCATTGCCCTGCGCCGTGCCAAAGGCCAGTGCAAACAGCCAGAAGCACACCACCCCTGCACACAAAAGCGCCAAGTTTTTCCGCTCCATTTCGGTCCCTCCCTGCGCAATGTCTCTTGCTGAGAGAGTATGCAGGGGCCTTTTTGTTTAGAATATCCTGCGCCCGCACCGCAGCCCACATTTTTTATTTTGTCTTTTTCTACAAAAGGTCTTGACTTTTGTCCCCCTTATAGTGTAAATTGGAGATGGCCCAAAAAGGCTGTATTGCTTCATTTGTGGAATTACTTTTTAGGAGGATACTATTATGATTCTGTCTCGTCGTTCTTTCCTGAAGATGGCTGGTCTGACCGTTGTTGCTGCTGCAGGTGCTTCCATGTTCACCGGCTGTGGCCTGACCACCTTCACCCCCGTCAAGTTCGTTGCTGGTGATCCGGCAGAAGTTACCACCACTTTCATCAATGCAACCAAGGATCTGAACGTCCTGCTGTGGCCCGGCGACGCTTACAAGAATGCCGATAAGTGTAAGAAGAATGTTGCTACCCAGATGACCACCTACTATCACATCGACATCAGCGGCATTGAGTTTGACACCGTTGAGTACAAGGAAGCCACTGAGGAGGCTGCCGCTCACGTGGAGATCACTGTCAAAGCCAAGACCCAGCACTAATCCCACCAAAGTTCTCTTTGAGAGACGGGCGTTTGCCCGTCTCTTTTTGTTTTGCCTGCTTTCCAGCAAAAAAGTGCCTGCTGCTGTGCATCCGGTCTTGCGCCGCACCGCCGCTGTGATATATAATAAAGAGCAATGCAAACACCACCCCGTTTTTTGTCGAAAGGATATCCCCTCATGCGAGTTTGTTTTTATACCCTTGGCTGCAAGGTCAACCTGAACGAGACCGGCGCGCTGGAACAGATGTTCCGCGCCAACGGCTTTACCATTGCGCAGGAGAACGAGCCTGCGGATGTTTTTGTGGTGAACAGCTGCACCGTGACCAACTTTGGCGACCAGAAAAGCCGCAAGTGGCTGCGCCGCAAAAAGCGCGAGAACCCCGGCGCGGTCACGGTGCTTACCGGCTGCTACCCGCAGGCTTTCCCGGAGGAAGCCGCCCAGTTCACCGAGGCCGACCTTGTGTGCGGCAACGGCGACCGCAAGGCCATTTTAGATAACGTTCTCAAACTGCTGGACGGCCACGAGCGCATTGTGGCCATCACGCCCCACCAGCGCGGCGAAAAATTTGAAGAGCTGCCCGTGGAGCGGTTCGAGACCCACACCCGTGCCTTTATCAAGGTAGAGGACGGCTGCAACCGCCAGTGCGCCTACTGCGTCATCCCACGGGCCCGCGGCCCGGTGCGCAGCCGCGACGAAGCCAGCATCCTTGCCGAACTGCGCCAGCTGGCGGCTTCCGGCTATCGCGAGGTGGTGCTCAGTGCCATCTCCCTGCCCAGCTATGGTCTGGATACCGGTACCAACCTTGTGGAGCTGGTGGAGCACTGCGCTCAGGTGGAGGGCATCCAGCGCATCCGTCTGGGCAGTCTGGACCCGGATATGCTCACGCCGGAGTTCATCACCCGCCTTGCCGCCGTGGAAAAGCTCTGCCCGCAGTTCCACCTGAGCCTGCAGAGCGGTTGTACTGCCACCCTGCGCCGGATGCGCCGCGTTTACACTGCCGAGCAGTATGCACAGGTGGTGGACCAGCTGCGCGCCGCCTACGGTGCGCGCCCGGTCAGCTTTACCACCGACTGCATCTGCGGCTTTCCCGGCGAGACGCAGGCCGATTTTGAAGAGAGCTGCGAATTTTTGAAAAAGATCGGCTTTCTCAAGGTGCATGTGTTCCCCTACTCCCGCCGCAGCGGCACCCCGGCCTACGACTTCCCGGAGCAGGTGCACGAGCGGGAAAAGCAGGAGCGCAGCCGCGTGATGAACGGCATTGCCGAGGAGGTGCGCCGCGAAGTGCTGGCCGCCTATGTGGGCACCGAGGACGATGTGCTGCTGGAGACCCCGCTTTCCGGCACGCTGTTCACCGGCTACACCCGGCTGTACATTCCGGTGGTGGTGTCCGCCCCCGGCCACGAAAGCGGGCAGATCGTGCACGTAACGCTTGGCGAGTACGACGGCGAGCGCGTCCGTGCAGCACTTTGCTGAGTTTACGCGCTTAAAACTGTTGATTCTGTACACGAGGACAAATACAACAAATTTTTAACAAATTTTGCGTTTTATCCCTTTTCATCCGGCACGCTTTATGCTAAAATGAAAGTGGATCATCCCGGGCACAGCGCTGTTTGCAGCAGTGCGTTACCAATGTGCCCTGTAACGCGCCCGCCCTGCGCGGCAGAACGCTGTCGGCAGCCGGGTGCAGCCCGTTTGTTTTTAGCAAAGCAAGGAGAGAATTGGAATGAGTTTCAGAGGAATCAATACCACGGTCATCCAGATCCGCCGTCAGGTGTTCACCGAGGTGGCACGCATGGCTTACGCCAACGTCAAGGGCGAGCAGGCCAACCACCTGATGCGCAAGATCCCCTACACCATCATCCCCGGCGAGGAAGGCAAGCTGCGCAAGGACATCTTCCTGGAGCGCGCCATCGTTGAGGAGCGTGTCCGTCTGGCCATGGGCCTGCCCACCCGCCGCATGGACGAGCACAACAGCGTCGTCTCCGGTCTGGAGGACGCTTCCATTGCCGATAAGTATTATGATCCCCCGCTGGTGAACGTGATCAAGTTCGCCTGCAACCGCTGCCCGGAAAAGCTGGTCAAGGTGTCCGACCTGTGCCAGGGCTGCCTGGCACACCCCTGTATGGAAGTGTGCCCCAAGAAGGCCATCACCTGGGAGAGCGGCCGTTCCACCATTGATCAGGAAAAGTGCATCAAGTGCGGCCGCTGCGTCGGCGTGTGCCCCTACAATGCCATCGTCAAGACCGAGCGTCCCTGCGCCGCAGCCTGCGGCATGGGTGCCATCCACTCCGATGAGCTGGGCCGTGCCGAGATCGATTACAGCAAGTGCGTTTCCTGCGGCCAGTGTCTGGTCAACTGCCCCTTCGGTGCCATTGCCGACAAGGGCCAGATCTATCAGCTGATCCAGGGCTTCAACCGCGGCGACCGCATCTACGCGCTGGTGGCTCCCGCTTTCGTCAACCAGTTCCCGGGTCTGGCTTCCACCGGCAAGCTCAAGGCTGCCCTGAAGGCCGTCGGCTTCTGCGACGTGGTGGAGGTGGCCATCGGTGCCGACCTGTGTACCGTGGACGAGGCCCACGACTTCCTGCAGGAAGTGCCCGAGAAGCTGAACTTCATGGCAACTTCCTGCTGCCCGGCCTGGAGCATGATGGCCAAGACCGCGTTCCCGGATCTGGCCAAGAACATCTCCATGACCATGACCCCCATGGTGTTCACTGCCCGCATGATGAAGCAGGCCGACCCGGAAGCCCGTATGTGCTTCATCGGACCCTGCGCCGCCAAGAAGCTGGAGGCCTCCCGCCGCACCGTGCGTTCCGACGTGGACTTCGTGCTGACCTTTGAGGAGCTGGCCGGCATCATTGAGGCCAAGGACCTGGATCTGGCTTCGCTGGAAGTGGACCCCGCCGAGCAGGATCTGATCCACGCTTCCGCTGCAGGCCGCGGCTTTGCCCAGTCCGGCGGCGTGGCCAAGGCCGTTGCCGACAAGATCAAGGAATGGCACCCCGACATGGATGTGAAGATCGCATCCGCACAGGGTCTGGCCGAGTGCAAGAAGCTGCTGATGCTGGCCAAGGCCGGCAAGTACAACGGCTATCTGCTGGAAGGCATGGGCTGCCCCGGCGGCTGCATCGGCGGTGCCGGTACCATTGCCGACCCGGCCCGTACTGCCGTCCAGCTGAACAAGTACATCAAGGAAGCTCCCTTCACCGACCCGGAGCAGAGCGCCTTCATGAGCAACATCCATGTGCTGAAGGACGACCCCGACTTTGAGCTGTAAGCTGCTTCTCGTCTGAGCATTTCTGCCGTCTCCCGTTTCCGGGAGGCGGCTTTTTTGTGGGATGCGCTCCGCTTCTTCGTGAATGTGCAATATTTTTGTGAAGCATTCACAGCCTGCATTGACAATTCTGCCGAAGTCTGCTATATTTGCGGTGAAAAACCATGTGATTCTGTCATTGCCGCTTCCTGCGGCAGGAAAGGCTGATATTTTATGACAACTTCTCTCAAGCGTGCCGGTACGGTCCTGCTCTCGGTGCTGCTGCTGTGCACTCTGGCGCTGAGCGCCGGGGCTGCCTCCAAGCTCCGGGTGGGCGTCAAGTTCTGGAAAACCGGCTCCGACAAGGAGTCCATGGCCAATTCCGGCATCGACACCAGCCGGGAGGCTTCCCTCACCCGCCAGTCCAACGGCACCTACACCCTGACCCTGCCCATCCAGCAGGTGTCCAAGATGGGCGTCACCGGCTACCTGACCGGCCTGACCATCGGCGATGTGACCTACAACGGCACCGTGACCGGCGATGTGACCAAGGACACCGGCGTGCTCACCATCAAGAACCTGCCCGCCTCGGTGCTGACCGGCAGCGATGTGAACAAGGCCCTCACCGTGACCTGCAACATCCAGATGGACCTGAGCCTGCTGGGCGAGATCAACACCTCTGCCCGGATGCGCATCTGGAATAAGTAAGGCTTCCCCGCATATGCACAACGCCGTTCCCGCAGTGGGAACGGCGTTGTTTTTGGTTCAGCTGTCCATGTGCTTTTCCACAAAGTCGCCGACCATGCGGTCCAGCTGCAGCACAGCGTTCTCTGCGCCCTTCATCACCTTGCGGGTGGTACGGCGCAGCTGCCGCTGGTTCTGGGTGGCTGCCATTACGCCCACGGCCCCCAGTGCCGCCCCGGCCGCCATGCCCAGCAGCATACCGGACGCTCCCTGATTTGCCTGCTGTTTCATTGCAAACACTCCTTTCCCTGCCCGCTGTGCGGGCCCTTGGCGGTAGTATTTCCTGTAAAGAATCCACTATACGCTTTTTTTGTGCAGAAAGTTGTGGTATACTGTAGCATGGTGTTTCAGGCAGTTCTGCCTTTTGGCGGCATTCTGCCTGCATTGGACCCGTACAAAGTAAGGAGGTTCCTTATTTGATAAAACCTGTTGAACCCAAAAAGATCCTCTGCATCCATGATCTGTCCGGCGTGGGCCGCTGCAGTCTGGCGGTGATCCTGCCGGTGCTGTCGGTCATGGGGCTGCAGCCTGTGGCTCTGCCCACGGTGGTGCTTTCCACCCATACCGGCGGGCTGGGCACCCCGGCCCGTCTGGACGGCTGTGCCTACGGCGAGGCCGCTCTGGAGCATTATCATGCACTGGGCCTGGATTTTGACTGCATTTATACCGGCTACCTGGGCGGCGAAGCGCAGGTGGCACTGGCCGAAAAAGCCTTTGCTCTGTGGCCGTCGGCCCACAAGGTGGTGGACCCCGTGATGGGCGACAACGGCAAGGCTTATGCCACCGTGACCCCGGAACTCATCAGCCGCATCCGGCAGCTGTGCCGGTCGGCCAACCTGATCCTGCCCAACTACACCGAGGCGCAGCTTTTGCTGCAGCGTACTCCCGTGGATGATCCACTGGATGACGCCGCCGCCCAGGAACTGGCCGACGAGCTGACGGCTCTGGCCCCCAGTGCCGTGGTCACCGGCCTGCCGCTGGGCAAGTACATCGGCTGCGCCGGCAGCGGCTCTGACCGCTTTGTGGTCAAGAAGCTGCACATCGACCGCAGCTTCCCCGGCACGGGCGACCTGTACGGTGCGGTGCTCATCGGCTCCCTGATCCAGGGCAACGCCCTGAGCGCCGCCGCCGACAACGCCGCCGAGTTCGTGTCGCTGGCCATCCAGAACACCCCCGCCGGGCAGGACACCCGCTTCGGCGTCTGGTTCGAGCCGCTGCTGCCCCGCCTGTGCCCGCCCCGGGACTTTTAACGGAGGACCGCAGATGAGTGAAAAACCAACTTTGAACATCGTTCTGGTAGAGCCGCGCATCCCTCAGAACACCGGCAACGTGGCCCGTACCTGCGCCTGCACCGCCTGCCGTCTGCATCTGGTGGGGCCCATGGGCTTTGCCATCGACGACAAAAAACTCAAGCACGCCGGGCTGGACTACTGGCATTATCTGGACATCAGCTACTATGACGGGCTGGATGACTTCTTTGCAAAGAACAACGGCCCATACTACTACTTCACCACCAAGGCACCCCAGCGCTACACCGATGTGGCCTACCCGGACGGGGCTTACCTCGTGTTCGGGCGGGAGGACGCCGGCCTGCCGGAAGCCCTGCTGGCCGCCAATCAGGAACACTGCATCCGCATGCCCATGCGGGACACCTGCCGCAGCCTGAACCTGTCCAACAGCGTGGCCGTGGGCGTGTACGAGGTGCTGCGCCAGTGGGATTTCCCGGAGCTTCTGGACCACGGACATTTACGAGACTACGAATGGAAATGAGGTTACTATGAGCAAGATCGCGATCCTGACCGATTCCTCCTGCGACATCCCGCAGGAGATGGCCGAGAAATACGGCATCGACATCATGAGTTTCCACATCCTGCTGGACGATGTGGATTATGTGGAGCGGGAGAGCTGCACCAACACCGAGTTCTACGACAAGATGCGTCTGGCCAAGGGGGTGCCCTCCACCGCCGCCATCACGCCCATCCAGTTCTGTGAAAAATACTGCCAGTATGTGGACGAAGGCTATACCGATGTGATCCATGTGCCCATCAACAAGTCCGGCAGTTCCACCTACAACAACGCCCTGATGGCACAGGGCATGCTGCGGGAGGAGCGCCCGGAGCACCATATGAAGATCCACCTGCTGGATCCTCACACCTATTCTATGGTGTTCGGCTGGTATCTGTGCGAGATGGCCCGCAAGCTGAAGAACGGTGCCGAGATCAGCCATGTGATCCAGGAGTTTGAAAAGCAGATGAACTGCATGGAGATCATCCTGGGACCCTACAGCCTGAAGCAGATGAAAAAGAGCGGCCGCATCTCCGCTGCGGCTGCCGTCATGGGCGAGCTGATGGGCGTGCGCCCCATCATTGCCCTGATCGACGGCAAGACCAAGGTGGAGAGCAAGGTGCGCGGCGACGACAAAGTCGTGCCCGCCATGATCGAGCTGTGCAAAAAGCGCGCCGACGGCGTGGAGAACTTCGACTATATGATCGGCCACACCAACATCAAGCAGGCTGAGGACCTGGAAAAGGCCTGCCGCAAGGCCTTTGGCAAGGCTCCGCTGGTGGTGTTTGAGCTGGGCGGCGTGGTGTCGGCCAACACCGGCCCCGACACTGTGGCTCTGGTGTACACCGGCCACCCCAGAGGGTAACATTTCAATGCCATTGCATGATGCAATGGCATTTTTTGTTGCATTTCGTGCCAATTTATGCTATACTCCCCTTTGCTGTGTTTTTTTGCGCAGCTCCTTTAGAGCAACTTAGGATTTTAGGCTCCCCGGTGCGTCTCGAACCGCGCCGGGCCAAACCCGCAGGGGCTGGCGGCCCTGTGCGGTCAAAATCAAACCGCTGGAGTATTATCATGAATCAGAATTCTTCCGTCCGTAAACTGGTGCGCTGCGGCGTGGTGGCTGCCATCTATGTGGTGCTGTGCCTGGCACTGCAGCCCCTTTCCTACGGGGCTGTGCAGGTCCGTGTGGCCGAGGCTCTGTGCCTGCTGCCGGTGTTTGGCACCGAGTACATCCTGGGTGTGGTGCTGGGCTGCTTTTTGGCAAACCTGCTGGGCTCCACCATCGTGGACGTGATCTTCGGCACTCTGGCCACTCTGCTGGCCTGCCTGGTCACCTACCGGCTGCGGAACATCCGTTTCAAGGGCCTGGCCCTGGCTGCCAGCCTGCCCCCGGTGCTGTTCAACGCTGTGATCATCGGCATCGAGATCGCCGTCATGTTCCCGGACCCCTCTTCCAGCGCCCCGATCTGGCTGGCCTGCATCACCAACGGCATCTCCGTTGGCATCGGCGAGCTGATCAGCTGCACCGTTCTGGGCGTGCTGCTGGTGAAGATCATTGAAAGCAACACCGCTCTGAGCCAGATTTTTGGGGCGGAATAAGCGGCTTTGCCGCAGGAGGGCCCCATGCAGCCAAATGGTATGATTTTCTGGGACTGGAACGGCACCCTGATGGACGATGTGGATTTTACCCACGGGTGCCTGAACTGGATGCTGGAAAACCACGGCTACCCGCAGCGGTACGATCTGGCCCAGTACCGGGAGCTGTTCCGCTTCCCCATTGAGGACTACTACCGCCTTGCCGGGTTTGACTTTTCCCGGCACCCCTACCCCATGCTGGCAGAGCACTTTATGGCGCACTACAATGCCGGGGTGGACGCCTGCCCGGTGATGGCCCACGCCGTGGACACCCTCACCGAGCTGGCCCGCCGCGGCTGGAAACAGGCTGTACTTTCCGCCTCCCGCCGGGACTACCTGATCGAGCAGGTGGCCGCGCGGGGTCTGCAGGGCTTTTTTACCGAGTTGCTCGGCCTTGCAGACATCTACGGCGTGAGCAAGGTGCAGCTTGGCACCGACTATCTGCGCCGCACCGGCATCAACCCGGCCCACTGCGTGATGATCGGCGACACCCAGCATGATGCCGAAGTGGCCGCCGCCATTGGCGCCAAGTGTGTGCTGTACACCGGCGGGCACCAGTCCCGCGCGCTGCTGGAAGCTGCCTGCCCCCATGTCATCGACGACCTGGCCCTGCTGCCGGATCTGCTGGAGAGCTTATAATGCAAAACCGACCACCTGTGATGGCTGCATCACGGGTGGTTTTTGCGTTTATGAACGCCCCGGCAGCATCTTTTTACAGAAAGTTCATGCAAAAAGCGGCTAAACTAGCCTTGCAGATTTGACGCCCCTGCTGCTTTGGTGTATCATATAGATTGTATCAATGTGCCTTTCCGGACGTGTGTGCGTCCTGATCTTATTGTATGAGGTGTAACGAATGTCCCTTGTTGAAAAACTCTTTGGCAGCTTCTCCGACCGGGAGCTGAAAAAGGTCAATCCCATTGTCAAGCAGGTGCTGGCACTGGAGCCCAAGTATGCGGCCCTTTCGGACGCAGAACTGCAGGCCCAGACCCCTGCTTTCAAGCAGCAGCTGGCCGACGGCAAAACGCTGGACGACATCCTGCCCGACGCCTTTGCCGTGTGCCGCGAAGCCGCCTGGCGTGTGCTGGGCATGAAGCATTTCCCGGTGCAGATCACCGGCGGCATTGCCCTGCACCGCGGCGACATCGCCGAGATGCAGACCGGCGAAGGCAAAACGCTGGTGGCCACCCTGCCCGCCTACCTCAACGCCCTGACCGGCGAGGGCGTGCATGTAGTGACCGTGAACGACTACCTGGCCAAGCGCGACAGCGAGTGGATGGGCAAGCTGTACCGTTGGCTGGGCCTGAGCGTGGGCCTGATCGCACAGGGCATGGACGGCGACGCCCGCCGTGCCGCCTATGCCGCCGACATCACCTACGGCACCAACAACGAGTTCGGCTTTGACTACCTGCGTGACAACATGGTGACCTACAAGGCCAACATGGTGCAGCGCGGCCACGCCTTTGCCATCGTCGATGAGGTGGACTCCATCCTGATCGACGAGGCCCGTACCCCGCTGATCATCTCCGGCAAGGGCGAGGACTCCTCCAGCCTGTACACCCAGGTGGACCGCTTTGCCCGCACTCTGCGCAAGAGCGTGGTGGTGGAGCTGGAAGATAAAGTCTCCACCGACGAGCAGGCCGACGGCGATTACGTTGTGGACGAAAAGCACAAGACCTGCACCCTGACGGCCAGCGGCATCAAGAAGGCCGAGGCCTACTTCCACATCGAGAACCTGGCCGCCGCCGAGAACATGACCCTGGCCCACCACATCGACCAGGCCATCAAGGCCTACGGTGTCATGCAGAAGGACATCGACTATGTGGTGAAGAACGGCGAGGTCATCATCGTGGACGAGTTCACCGGCCGCCTGATGATCGGCCGCCGCTACAACGAGGGCCTGCATCAGGCGATTGAGGCCAAGGAGGGCGTGAAGATCGCCGCCGAGAGCAAGACGCTGGCCACCATCACCTTCCAGAACTACTTCCGCATGTACAAAAAGCTGTCCGGCATGACCGGTACGGCCAAGACCGAGGCCACCGAGTTCACCGAGATCTACGGCCTGAACATCGTCACCGTGCCCACCAACCGCCCCAAGCAGCGCATCGACTATCCGGACGCCATCTATAAGACGGTGAACGGCAAATACCGCGCCGTCATCGAGCAGGTGCTGGAGTGCCACAAGAACGGCCAGCCCGTGCTGGTAGGCACCGTGAGCGTGGAAAAGAGCGAGACGCTGGCAAAGATGCTGCAGAAGCACACCCGCGACTTCAACGTGCTGAACGCCAAGAACCACGAGCGCGAAGCCGAGATCGTGGCACAGGCCGGCAAGAAGGGTGCCATTACCATCGCCACCAACATGGCAGGCCGTGGTACCGATATCATGCTGGGCGGCAACGTGGAGTTCATGGCCAAGGCCCAGATGCGCAAAGAGCACTTCTGCGAGAATCTGCTCAGCCCCGAAAAGCCCCAGGACGCCGACCCCGCTGCCGTGGAGATGCTGCTGGCCGAGGCCAACGGCCACGGTGACACCGAGGACGCCAACATCCTGGCCGCCCGCAAGCGGTTCGAGGAGCTGTACGCCCAGTACAAGCCCGCCGTGGAGGCCGAGGCCGAGGAAGTGCGCGCCGCCGGCGGCCTGTTCATCATCGGCACCGAGCGCCACGAGAGCCGCCGCATCGACAACCAGCTGCGCGGCCGTGCCGGCCGTCAGGGCGACCCCGGCGCTTCCCGCTTCTACCTGAGCCTGGAGGACGACCTGATGCGTCTGTTCGGCGGCGACCGCGTTTCCAGCCTGATGGACACCCTCAAGCTGGACGAGGACACCCCCATCGAGAACCGCATGATCACCAACACGCTGGAAAGCGCCCAGAAGAAGCTGGAAGGCCGCAACTTCGAGATCCGCAAGAATGTGCTGAAGTACGACGACGTGATGAACCAGCAGCGTGAGATCATCTACGGCCAGCGCCGCAAGGTACTGGATGGCGAGGATATCAGCGCCGAGATGCACAATATGCTGCGGGAGAACATTGACTCCAGCTGCAGTCAGTTCCTGGCCGGTGACGTGAAGGATGACTGGGACTTTGGTGCCCTGCGCCGCCACTATCAGGGCTGGCTGACCACGGACGCCGACTTCCGCTACACCGTGGCCGACTTTGACAACATCTCCCGCGAGGGCATTGCCGACATGCTGTACAACCGCGGCATGCAGATCCTGCAGGCCAAAGAGGTGCGCTACGGTGCGCCCCTGATGCGGGAACTGGAGCGCATCTGCCTGCTCAAGTGCGTGGACCGCCAGTGGATGGACCACATCGACAACATGGACCAGCTGCGGCAGGGCATCGCTCTGCGCGGCTACGGCCAGAAGGACCCCGTGGTGGAATACCGCATCGAGGGCTTTGACATGTTCGACCAGATGGTGGACTCCATCCGCGAGGACAGCGTGAAGATGCTGCTGACCATCGAGATCCGGCAGGCCGGTGCCGCCCCCAAGCGGGAGCAAGTTGCCAAGCCCACCGGTGAGGGCTTTGTGCCCGGCAACGGTGCCCCCGGCGTAAAGGGTGCCCCCAAGGGCCAGCCCGTGCGGGTGATCAAGATCGGCCGCAACGATCCCTGCCCCTGCGGCAGCGGCCTGAAGTGGAAAAAGTGCACCTGCGCCAAGTTCCATCCGGAAGGCCTGCCCACCGACGCAAACGAAGATTAAGCTGAAAAGCCTCCCGGCTCCTGTCTTTGGCAGGGGTCTGGGAGACTTTTGATAAAATGAAAGGGAGCTGATTTGGAATGATCACACCGGAAAAGCTGTTGGAAGCTGCAAAGCAGCTGGAACCCCAGCTGCAGGAATGGCGGCGCACCCTGCACCGTCACCCGGAAGTTGGGTTCGACCTGCCCCAGACCAAGGCACTGGTCAAGAAAGCCCTGACCGAAATGGGCTACGCCCCGCAGGACTGCGGCAAGTGCGGCGTGCTTGCGCTGGCGGGCGGCAAAAAGCCCGGCAAGGTGATCCTGCTGCGCGGCGACATGGACGCTCTGCCCCTGCAGGAGGAGTCCGGCGAGGAATTCGCCTCTGAGCTGCCCGGCAAGATGCACGGCTGTGGCCATGATATGCACACCGCCATGATGCTGGGTGCCGCCAAGCTGCTCAAGGAGCATGAGGACGCGATCGAGGGCACCGTCAAGCTGGAGTTCCAGCCCGCCGAGGAGATCTTCCAGGGCTCGCTGGACATGCTGAAAAACGGCCTGCTGGAGGACCCCAAGGTGGACGCTGCGGTCATGTTCCATGTGCTGGCCGGCATGCCCCTGCCCGCCGGTATGGTGCTGGTGCCGGGCGGCGGCATCACCATGGCCAGCTGCGAGCAGTACCACATCGTGGTGCACGGCAAGGGCGGCCACGGCTCCATGCCCAACGCCTGCATCGACCCCATCACCGCCGCGGCCCATATCCACATTGCCCTGCAGGAGATCAACAGCCGCGAGCTGGACCCCGCCGGGTTCGGCGTGTTCACCACCGGCCGGTTTGAGGCCGGCAAGGCGTCCAACGTCATCCCGGACAGTGCCGATATGTGGGGCACCATCCGCACCATCGACCCGGAACAGAAGGTCAGCGCCCAGATCCATCAGCGCATGACCGAAATTGCGCAGGGTGTGGCCACGGCCTACCGCTGCACCGCTGAGGTCACCTTCAGCGATTATTGCCCCTGCATGGTGGTGGACAAGCCCCTGGCTCAGAACGCCCTGGCCTATATGACCGAGCTGCTGGGCAAGGGTGCCATGGACATGACCTCCCTCACCGGCGGCAAACCCGGCGGCGGCAGTGAGGACTTTGCCTTTGTGAGCCACGAAGTGCCCACCGTGAGCATGTTCCTCTCCGCCGGCAACGCCAAGGAGGGCTATCTCTACGGCCAGCACCACCCCAAGGTGCGCTTTGACGACAGCGTCCTGTACGAGGGCTCTGCCGCCTACACCTATATGGCCCTGCGCTGGCTGGCAGATCACAACGGTTAATTTTTCTCTGCAACAACAGGACCCCGGAAGGTTTTCCTTCCGGGGTCCTGTTTGTTTCTTATGCGGTTGTAAGCTGCGCCAGTTCTGCGCGCCCTTCTTCGGTCAGGTACGGCCGGAGAAGCAGCCACTGGATGCGCATCATGTCCTCCACCGCCGCACCCGCAGGCTGGCGGCTGACCGATACTTTTTGCTGCCAGCCCACATGACTGAACATGATCAGCGTGATCACATCCTGCAGCGTCTGGCCCCGCAGCTCCTGCCGGAACCTGCCCTGCTGCCGCAGCTGGCTCAGCAGCCGTTCCAGATTCTGCTGCAGGCGCGTGATGCGGTCTGCATTTTCCTGTTGGCACCCCGGCAGGTCCCCGAACAGCAGCGGGTCATCGAACATCCGGGCGTGGTCCACCAGCGAGAGCAGCATCCGGCGCAGATAGCCGTCCAGCGCCGGGAGGGTCGCTTCCTCCGGCAGGATGATGGCGGTCAGCTCCTGTTCCGCAAGTGCGGTCGCAATGTCCTGCTTGTGCGGGAAATGATAGGTCAGGTTGCCCACACTGATGCCCAGCTGTGCCGCAATGGCCCGCATGGACACGCTGCGGTAGCCCTGCTGTTCAAACAGCTGTGCCGCCGCTGTCAGGATCCTTGCTCTGGTGTTTTCCATGGTATCTCTCCCCTTTGCTCCAGTATACCATAAACTGGTCAAAAGGGAAGCGCATCTTCTCAGACAGCCGGCTCGTACTCACCGTTCTGGATGCGGTCATACAGGGTCTTGAGCATGTCCAGATAGGTGCAGCCCTCGGCAATGGTGGCACCGGACACGGCGTCTGCGGTCTGCCAGTAGCCGTCGGCATTCTGGGTCAGGCCGCCGTCGGCGTAGTAATCATAGCTGAAGTTGGTCTGCTCGGCAAACTCCTTCAGCAGCTGCATGTTGCCGGGGAAGGTGATGGGGCTGGACCAGAAGTCCACACCGTGGCCGTCGCCCTCCTTGTACTCCATGGTGTAGGTGGAGGCCACGTTGTCTGCATCGGCAGAGGCAGCGGCTTCGTCGCTGGTCAGCAGGTAGCAGTCCTTGCCGTCGGTGGCATCAATGTACCACTTGCCGCCCTCTTCGGTTGCGCAGTAGTCGAACAGGGTGGTCTCGGTGCCGTCGATCACAGCCGAGTAGACCACGGCGTTCTCGCTGGCGGCGGTGCTGCCCAGAGCGCCGGTCCAGACGATGTCACCGATCTGGATGTACTTGGCGTAGTTGGTCTCCACCGCCAAAGCCGTTGCCCTTGCCGGTGAGGGTGGTGGCCGCTGCGGAGGATGCTGCCACGCTGGAAGATGCGGAACTGCCGCAAGCTGCCAGGCTGCCCGCCAGGATCAGGGATACTGCTCGTTTCATGGTTGTTTCTCCTTACTCTTTGCATCGTTCTAGTACAGTGTACTAATCAACGTCCGAATTATAACAAGTTTCCGCACCATTTTCAAGCCCTTTCCGCAAAAAAATACCGCACAGGCGTAAACCCATGCGGTATTTCCGGTTGATTCAGATCAGTTTTGCGCCGGAGTGCGGCAGACGGTCGGCGTACAGGGTCTCCCGCAGCAGCTGCGGCAGGGCGGTCAGGTCACCGCCGGTGAACCACCAGCCCGCCGCCAGCGCGGCCAGGGCCAGCGCCACCAGCAGCAACAGCACCCGGCGCAGCCAGCGGCGCTTCTTTTTGGGCGGAGCTGGGCGGGCCTCCGCCTGCGCTGCAGGCGGGGCAGACACAGCTTCCGGCACCGGGTCGCGGTAGTGCTGCCAGCTCGTGCCGGGGACCTGCGGCAGACCGCAAGCTGCCCGGCGGATCATGTCCAGCAGCCAAAGGCCCGGCCCATCCTCCCGGTACACGGTGCGCAGCCAGCAGCCCTTGCGGGTGCCCAGCAGCAGCAGAAATTTCCCGTCCTGCTCCCAGCACCCAGCGGACAGCTCTGCCCCCACAAGGTGCTGTGCCGCCTGTACCCGGGCCAATGCGGCGGCAGCGTCCTGCCTGCGGGCAGCCCGGCGGGCGATCTGTGCCCCCACCTTGGGGTCGGCATAGCTCTGGGTGCCAAAGTCGAACACCTTTTCGGCCCCGGGCACGGCTTCCAGCCGGGCTTCCATCAGGGCCCCGGCGGCAGCATCCGCACACACCAGCAGCCGACGGCGGTGCTCCAGCGCCTGCACCACGGCGGCGGCAAGGTTCGTGTCCCCTTCTCCGTACAAGTCAGCCGCAAAGCAGCCGTGCAGACTGCGGCGGGCCTTGTCCAGCCCGGCGGCATTTTCGCTCCGCAGTGCGATCAGCGTTTCCGCGCCCCGGCTGCGGCATTGGGCGGTCACACACCACTCCGGCGGGAAAGCAGACGCCGCCTGCTGTACCCCCAGCGCCGATGCCCCGAACAGCCGGAGCACGCAGCGGACCGGTTCGTTTTGTTCACAGCTCAAGTTCTTCACCCCCGCGGTCCGCAGGGGACCGTATTATTCTGCGAGAAAGGCGGCGTTCAGGGCCTCCAGCGCGGCTGCATCGCGGCAGTCGGCGGCAGCCAGCGGCTTTGTGGCGGCAGGCACCTTGTCCTGCGCCCGCCGCAGGGCCAGCACCAGTGCTTCCTGCGCGGCGCGGGCACGGATGAGCGCCCGGTCCGGCCGGGAAACGAACAGCTTTTCCACATACACGGTATCACCGCGGGCAGCACCCAGATACACGGTGCCCACCGGCCGCACGGCATCGCCGCCAGTCGGCCCGGCCACGCCGGTGACGCTGATGCCGATGTCGGCCCCGGCAGCCTGCGCCGCGCCCAGCGCCATCTGTGCCGCCACCGGAGCAGATACCACGTTGTACTGCTCGATCACGGCAGGGTCCACCCCCACCAGCTTTGCCTTAGCCTGCTCCCAGTAGGTCACGAAGCCGTAGCCGAACACCTCGCTTGCACCGGACACGTTGGTGATGCGCTGGGCGATCATGCCGCCCGTGCAGCTCTCTGCTGTGGCAAGGGTCAGCCCCTTGCGCTGCAGGGTGTGCACCACCGTTTCTTCCAGCCCGGCCACATCCTCATCATACACCGCATCGCCCAGCAGATCATAGAACTTTTTGGCATAGGCGCGGCACATTGTTTCGGCTTCCGTGTCGGTCTTGGCCCGGGCGGTGATGCGGATCTCGCATTCGCCGGTCTTGCAGTAGATGGCAGCGGTGGGGTTTGCATTTTCCAGCAGATCCCGCACCTGATATTCCAGGTTGCTCTCGCCGCCCAGCACCCGCAGCGTCAGACTGTGCAGGGCGCAGTTCTGCCGCGCCAGCAGCAACGGGCGCACTTCCTCCTGCCACATGGCCTTCATCTCGTGGGGCACACCGGGCATCAGCACGGCGCAGCGGCCGTCCTGCTCAAACCAGGCACCCGGCGCGGTGCCATGGCGGTTCACCACCTTGCGGCCGTGCACCGGCACCATGGCCTGCTTGCGGTTGTTGGGGGTGACCGTGCGGCCGGTGCGGGTAAAGTAGGCCACGATCTTGTCCCACTCTTCCGCGTCAAAGGCCAGGGTGTCGCCGTAGCAGGAGGCCACGGTCTCCTTGGTCAGGTCGTCCGCCGTGGGCCCCAGCCCGCCGGTGAACACCAGCAGGTCGCAGCGCTGCTTGGCCTCGTTGACAAAATCCGCCAGGCGGCTGTGGTTGTCACCGATGGTGCTCTCTCGCTGGACCGTGATGCCCAGCGCGGCCAGCTCCCGGCTGAGGTACTGGGCATTGGTGTTGAGAATGTTGCCGAGCAGCAGCTCGGTGCCGACACTGATGATCTCTGCAGTCATGGACAAATCAACCCTCGAATTCTACCTGATCGGTGATGCGGATGCGGATGCGCTCGGCGTTCTCGGCGGCCTCGGCTTCCAGTGCGGCAAGGCCCGGCATGGCGGCTTCGGCTTCCAGGATCTCTTCCAGCTCCGGGCGGATCTTCGGGTGCGGGGGCGTGAAGATGGTGCAGCAGTCCTCATAGGGCAGGATGCTGGTTTCAAAGGTATTGATGTGGCGGGCTGTCTCCACGATCTCGGTCTTGTCCATGCCGATGAGCGGGCGCAGGATGGGCAGGTCCTGTGCGGCGTCGGTGCACTGCAGGGCCTTGACGGTCTGGCTGGCCACCTGAGCCAGGCTCTCGCCGGTGACCAGTGCTTCGCAGCCCTGTCGCTTTGCGATGACGTTGGCAATGCGCATCATGCTGCGGCGCATGAGCACCGTGAACAGCACATCGGGGGCGTTATCCCGGATGTATTCCTGCGGTTTGGTGTAGGGCACCACAAACAGGTTGGAACTGCCGGTATAGATGCTGGTGAGCTGGGCCAGAGCCTTAACTTTGAGTTTTGCACGCTCCGAAGTATACGGAGGGGACGCAAAATGGATGTGGTCCAGGGCCAGACCGCGCTTTGCCATGCGGTAAGCTGCCACCGGGCTGTCGATGCCGCCGGACAGCATATTCAGGGCGCGGCCGCTGGTGCCCACGGGCAGACCACCCTCACCCGGTACTTTCGGGCCGTGAATATACGCACCGTAATCACGGATCTCCACGATGACCTTGAACTGCGGGTTGTGCACGTCCACCTTGAGGTAGTTGTGCTTGCCCAGCAGGTAGGCGCCCAGCTCCCGCATCAGCTCCGGGCTGGTCATGGGGTAGCTCTTGTCGGAACGGCGGGCCTCCACCTTGAAGGTGCGGATGCCGTGCAGGCTGGCACCGAGGTACTCCTCGGCGGTCTGGCAGATGGTGTCAAAGTCCTTGTCGCAGACCACGGCGCGGCTGAGGGACGCCAGACCGAACACCTTGCTCACCCGGTCGAAGGCCAGATCCATGTCCACGTCCTCTTCCTCCGGCTCCATGTAGAAGGTGGACTGGGTGCAGTACACCTTGAACTTGCCCACGGTCTTGAGCCGGTAGCGCAGGATCTTCATCATGGCCGACTCGAACTGGTTGCGGTTGAGGCCTTTCAGGGACATTTCGCCCTGATAGCCCAGAATGATCTCATGCATAAATGTTGTATCTCCTGATTATTTTTTGATTCTCTGCAGGTGCTTCATGCCATCTTCAAAGCGGTTCAAAAAGGCGTCCACATCCTCCGGGGTGTTGTCGGCGCAGAAGGACACTCGGATGGCGGTGTCGATGGCCAGCGGGTCCCGGTCCATAGCCGCCAGCGTGTGGCTGGGCTGGCCCCGGCCGCAGGCACTGGCCGAGGAAACATAGATCTGCGCTTCGGCCAGGAATGCCAGCATCGTTTCGCTCTTGATGCAGTTTTCACTGAAGTTCAGCACCTCCGGCACGGCATCCGCCGGGCTGTTGAGCACCACTTCCGGGAAGGCCGCCAGCCCGTCCCGCAGCTGCTGGTTCAGCTGCCGCATGGCGGTGTCGCGGCTCTTCATGGTCTTGGCAAGGCGGGCGGCCGCGGCGGCAAGGCCCATGGCGTAAGGCAGGTTCTCGGTGCCGGGGCGCAGCCCGCGCTCCTGCTCGCCGCCCAGATACGGCGGCTGGAACGCCTGCACCAGCCGGTCGGACAGGTACAGCGCACCGATGCCCTTGGGCGCGTGGATCTTATGGCCGCTCACCGCCAGAGTGTCGATGTTGTCCAGCTTGATGGGCACCCGCATCCACGCCTGCACGGCGTCCACATGCACGATGGTGCGGCTGTTGCGGCGCTTGACCTCGGCCGCCAGACGCTCCACATCGTTCCGGGTACCCACCTCGTTGTTCACCATCATGCAGGCCACCAGGATGGTGTTTTTGCCCACATGCTCCAGCATCTCGTTGATGTCCAGCGTGCCGTCGGCGCGGGGCTTCACCACGGTCACGTTGTATCCGCGCTTTGCCAGATCTTCCAGCGGGCGCTGGACGCTGGGGTGCTCGAAGCCGGACACCACGATGTCCTTGCCAAAGGTACGGGTGCGGGCGGCCCCCAGCAGGGCCAGATTGTTGCTCTCGCTGCCGCAGGAGGTAAAATACAGCTCCTTTGGCTTGCAGCCCAGTGTACGGGCCACAGCGGCACGGGCGGCGTTCAGTGCTTCCTCGCTGCGGGCACCGGGGCCGTACAGGCTGGACGGGTTTGCCCAGTGTTCCCGCATGGCCTTGTCGATGACATCCGCCACCTCGGGAGCCACCATGGTGGTAGCGGCGTTATCCAGATAATGCAATTCAGGGTTTTGCAGCATAAAAGGGATTCCTGCTTTCTGTTTTCATAATAATCCAGTTTAATTATAGCACAGAAAGCTGTAGAACGCAAAATATTCGCGTTTGCGAGCGCAGCGCAGCAATGAAAGCCCCAGTGGGGACTTTAGATGTTTTTCCTTGACAAACACCCTGCCGGTGTGCTATCTTTACAGCATAGAGACCGCATCCCTGCTGACGGAACGTTGTGGAGCACCACAGTGCAGGGCTGCGGGGATGTCAATGCCGACCGTCTGGGCAGCCTTGCGCAATTGCTGCGCAAAGCTGTCCTTTTTTGCTATCAAGGAGGATGTCTGATGAAAACCGATATCGAGATCGCACAGGAAGCCACCATGAAGCCCATCACCCAGATCGCCGCCCAGCTGGGTCTGGCCGACGAGGACGTGATCCCCTACGGCCGCTACAAGGCCAAGATCAACCACCGCCTGATCCACAACGCGAAAAAGCAGGGCAAGCTGATCCTGGTCACCGCCATCAGCCCCACCCCGGCCGGTGAGGGCAAGACCACCACCAGCGTGGGCCTGGCCGACGCCATGAACGCCCTGGGCAAAAAGACCATGCTCTGCCTGCGCGAGCCCAGCCTGGGCCCCGTGTTCGGCATCAAGGGCGGCGCAGCCGGCGGCGGCTACGCACAGGTGGTGCCCATGGAGGACATCAACCTGCACTTCACCGGGGACCTGCACGCCATCGGCACCGCCAACAACCTGCTGGCCGCCATGATCGACAACAGCATCCAGCAGGGCAACCCGCTGAACATCGACCCCCGCCGCATCACCTGGAAGCGCTGCATGGATATGAACGACCGCCAGCTGCGCTTCATCGTGGACGGCCTGGGCGGCAAGGTGAACGGCACCCCCCGCGAGGACGGTTTTGATATCACCGTGGCCAGCGAAGTGATGGCCATCTTCTGCCTGGCCACCAGCATCTCCGACCTGAAGGAGCGTCTGTCCAGGATCGTGTGTGCCTACACCTACGACGGCAAGCCGGTGACCGCCGGTCAGATCGGTGCCGCCGGTGCCATGACCGCCCTGCTGAAGGATGCCCTGGACCCGAACCTCGTCCAGACACTGGAGAACAACCCCGCCATCATCCACGGCGGCCCCTTCGCCAACATTGCCCACGGCTGCAACAGCGTGCTGGCCACCAAGCTGAGCCTGTCGCTGGCCGACTACACCATCACCGAGGCCGGTTTCGGTGCCGACCTGGGCGCGGAGAAGTTCCTGGACATCAAGTGCCGCTATGCCGGCATCGCACCCAGCGCCTGCGTGCTGGTGGCCACCGTGCGCGCCCTCAAGAGCCACGGCGGCGTGGCCAAGGCAGACCTGAGCCAGCCCAACCTGGAAGCCGTCAAGGCCGGTGCCGCCAACCTCATCCGCCACATCGACAACCTGAAGAACGGCTTCGGTCTGCCGGTGGTGGTGGCCATCAACGCCTTCCCCACCGATACCCCGGAAGAGCAGGCCTATGTGGAGCAGGTGTGCGCCGAGCAGGGCGTGCCCTGCGTGCTGAGCGAGGTGTTCGCCAAGGGCGGCGAGGGCGGCAAGGCTCTGGCCGAGAAGGTACTGGAAGTGATGGAGGACCGTCCCATCCAGTACACCTACCCGCTAGACATGCCCCTGAAGGACAAGATCAACGCCATTGCCACCAAGATCTACCGTGCCGACGGCGTGAACTACAGCGCCGCCGCCAGCAAGACGCTGGCCGAGCTGACCGAGATGGGCTACGGCGACCTGCCCGTGTGCATTGCCAAGACCCAGTACAGCTTCAGCGACAACGCCAAACTCACCGGTGCCCCCACCGGCTTTACCATGGAGGTGCGTGAGGTGCGTCTGGCCGCCGGTGCCGGTTTCGTGGTGGTCATCTGCGGCAGCATCATGACCATGCCGGGCCTGCCCAAGAAGCCCGCCGCCGTGGGCATCGACGTGGACGCCGACGGCAAGATCACCGGCCTGTTCTGATCCGATTAAAAAAGCAAGGCGATGCCGCACACGTTGTACGGCACCGCCTTTTTTCGTTTCATTGTTCCGGCACGGCCATGACCTGCCAGATGTCCCCTATGATACACAAAGAGTTTGGCCAGTCACCGCCGTCCTTGTAGAAATCTGTTTTCAAAATCCATATTTTCTGGTGACCCGCCAAATTGGCAAGTCGCGTTTTCTATCGAATTATCGTCAAGACTTTAAGACTTGCCATATAATTCAAGTAGTAATAACTTTATCACCTGCCAACCACCCGGGTGATTTGGCAAGTCACCATCATTCTGCACCGCAGTGCCCGGACCGCATCACCCTGCCGTGTGGCTGCACAGGTAATCCACCCAGGCCGTGTAGCCTTCCGGCTTGAGGTGGTAGCCGTCCGGCTGGGCGTATTCGGCCTTCAGGTCGCCGTTCTCGTCGGCCAGCACCTCCCACAGGTTGAGGAAATAGCAGTTCTTTTCCAGCGCCACGGCGGCCAGCTCATCGTTAATGCGGCACAGGCGGTCGCGGTTGAGACCCTCGTGGCCCTTTTTCGCAGCCACTTCCGGCCGCACCGGGGTGACGGACTGCACATACACCGGCGTACCCGGCAGCGCCTGGGTGATCATATCCAGCATCAGCCGGTAATAGGTGAGGAAGCTGGTGTAATCGCTGTCCGTGCCCAGCACGTTGGTGCCCAGCAGCAGATACACTGCCTTGGGCTGCTGGGCTGTCAGGGCGTCCAGCGGCACTTCGGCTACGCCGTCGGCCCGCTTGCAGCTGGTGCCGTTGACGATGGCATTGGGGCCCACCCCCCGGTAGGCGCAGAACATGGCACCCGGCAGGCCGGTGTCGTACATCTGCATGCCCTGGGTCAGGCTGTCGCCCACAAAGCTTACCTGGGAGAACCAGCTTTTTTCCACCGGGGCGGTGCGGGGCAGCGCCGCCATGCGGAAGTCCAGCGCCGTCGTGGTGCCAGTAGACAGCGTCTGCACCGTGAGCGGGCGGGTGGACGCATATTGCAGCGTGTTCCAGGTGTTGTCCTCCGTGATCTCCTGCAGGATGGTGTCCTGCCGTGTCTGGGCCGGGTCACGGTGCAGGCGCTTCCACATCACGCTCACCGCCCCCAGCATCACCAGCAGAAACAGCAGCCCTGCCGCCATAAAGCGCCGACGCCACCGCCGGTGCAGCACCCGCCGCCGGTATTCCTGATAATCAGCCATCCTGTTCGCTCCTTTTTCTGGTGCGTGATGCACCGTTTTCCACTCTTAGTATACCATACCGGGCCGGGCCTGCAAGGGGCAAAACGCGCAAAAATCCATTGCCGGTTCCGGCTAAAAGCACCGGGCGGTTTTGTACGTTGCTCCGTCGATGTGTGCAAAACCTCCGGCAAATGCTTGCATCCTCTATTGCAAATGTGTTATACTGGAGTGAAATCAAACGACAGGGAGGCTTTCACGATGGCATTTACTCCGAAACTGACTTACAAAGGCAAGCCCCTCGTCCGCAAGGACAACGAGCTGTATTACGGCCGCATGACCGACCCTTATGTGCTTTATCTCCAGATCCTGACCACGACCCCCGTCGGGGACCAGCAGGTGGCCGATAAGGTGCATCTGATGCTGCTCTCCACCGACACGACCAAGGCTCCGCAGGAGCGTGTGGCACGGCAGACCACCAAGCATGGCCTGTACAACGCGCTGGACATCGGCAGCATCTGGCTGCAGAAGGCAAACGCTCAGTAAGATAGAACCCTCTCAGGCGCTGACGCGCCAGCTCCCCCGAGGGGGGAGCTTCTTATCCCGCCGTAAAATGCTAATAAAGTTCTCCCTTTCGGGAGAGCTGGCATTGCGCAGCGATGACTGAGAGGGTTTCCACAAAAACAAAAGCATCTGCACGCAAATGCAGATGCTTTTTGTTTTATGCACGGGCAGACAACCGGAAGATTACTCCTCCGTCACCTCAAAGTCCAGGGGCTTGCCGCAGTTGGGGCACTTGGGCTCGCCTTCCAGCAGCTCCTCTTCCTCAAACACGGCAGTGGTGCCGCAGTCCGGGCAGGTCACCTCGTACTGCACGGGAGCATCCTCGTCGGGCTCTTCCTCGTCGCCTTCCAGCGCCACCTCAAAGGTAACGCCGCAGTGGGCACAGTTGGCTTCACCGGCGTCCAGGTCGTCCTCGCTCACATACACGGTCTCGCCGCAGTTGGGGCAGGCCACCTCATAGAAGGGCTCGCTGGCGATGTCATCGTCGTTGGCGTCATCCGCATCCTCTTCGTCGTCCTCGTCGTCTTCGTCCTCGTCGTCGTCTTCGTCCTCGTCGTCTTCGTCCTCGTACAGGTCGGCTTCCAGATCCTCCAGCTCATCGCTCAGGTCGTTGATCTGGTCGTATGCGCGGGAAAGATCCTCGTCCATGCCCTCCAGGGCCTCGGCCATCTCCGCCAGCAGTGCGCTCATGGCCTTGATGATCTTGCCTTCCTTGGTGGACTCATCCACGCCCAGGCCGTCCACAAGGCCCTGCAGATAGGCTGCCTTATTGCTCAGTTCCATACGATTGCCCTCCTTGTTGTTTGAAAAAACCGGGCAAACGGTTGCCCGCTGCCCGGTAACTTCTGAAAAAATCAGACGCGCTCCATATACTCGCCCGTGCGGGTATCAATGCGGATGTGGTCGCCCTCGTTGATGAACAGGGGCACACGGATCTCAGCACCGGTCTCGACGGTAGCGGGCTTCAGGGTGTTGGTGGCAGTGTTGCCCTTGACACCCGGCTCGGTCTGGGTGACTTCCAGCTCGATGAAGTTGGGGATCTCGACGCTGAACACCTTGCCCTTGTAGCTCAGCAGCTTGCACAGCTCGTTCTCCTTGCAGAACTTGAAGTTATCGGGCACATCGCTTGCGTTGACGGGGATGTCATCGTAAGTCTCGTTGTCCATGAAGTGGTACAGATCGCCATCCTCATAGCTGTAGGTCACGTCCTTGCGCTCGATGAAAGCCTGCGGGAACTTAGCGGTGGGGTTGTAGCTGGTCTCAACCACAGAGCCGGTGATCACGTTCTTGGTCTTGGTGCGGACAAAGGCAGCGCCCTTGCCGGGCTTCACGTGCTGGAACTCAACGACCTGAAGAACCTGGCCGTCCTGCTCAAAGGTCACGCCGTTGCGAAACTCGCCTGCAGAAATCATAGGAATTCCTCCATAAATTTAATCTCAAATGCTTATCGCATATCTTTATTTATTTTACCCAATCCGCTGCCGTTTGGCAAGGGGTTTCGGCAAAAAACACGATGAAATCACAAAATTTTTCTCAAATCCCGCGCTGCACGGTACATCTGCTGCATGGTGCAGGCGTCCTCGGCCTGGGTGCCCGCGCTCTCGCAAATGACCACCGGGGCCAGCCCGCGCTCTGCCAGCAGCTCCATCAGCGGCTGCGGCTCCGGGCCGAACTGGGTTTCGGCAAAGGTCCAGTGCCGTTTTTCGCCGCCCTTGGAATACTCGATGCGGGAAAAATGCACATGGAACCGCCGGGCACGCTCATCCCCCAGTGCCTCGGCCATGCGGTCGAGGATGGCGGCATAATCGGCCTTGGACTGGATGCCGCCCAGCGTGCGGGCGTTCAGGTGCCCGAAGTCGATGCAGGGCGTGATGCGCTCATCCACACCGCACAGGGCCAGCACCTCGTCCAGCGTGCCCAGCTGGCCCACCTTGCCCATCGTCTCCGGGCAGAGGGTCATGTCGGCAAAGCCCGCCTCATCCAGTGCTTCCACGGCACGGCGCATGGTGTCCAGCGCTTTTTCAAGGGCCGCTTCCCGGCTCTGCTTGCCGCAGCTGCCGGAATGGAAGATGATGCGTTTTCCGCCCAGCGCCCGGCACACCGCCGCGCTCTGCAGCAGGTACTGGATGCTGTTCAGCCGCTTGTCCTCTTCCAGGCTGGACATGCTGATGTAATAGGGCGCGTGCACACTGAACAGAATGTCCTTCGGGGCGGCAAGGGCGGCCATCTTCGCGGCCTTGTCCAGCCCCAGGCGCACCCCGCGCCCGCACTGGTACTCAAAGGCGTTCAGGCCCATCTTTGCGGTGTACTCCGGCACTTCCAGGCTGGTCTTGTACCCCTGGGCGGCAAAGCTGTCGCTGGTGCCGGCCGTGCCGAACCGGATCTTCCAATCGTCGCTCACAGAGTCTTCCCTCCCCGGTCGTAATATTCCTGCCAGTGTTTTTTCTCCCACTTGCGCTTGAGGATGACCTGCGCGCCCAGGTCCGGGCCGCGGGGGATCACCATCAGGCCGGGGATGCCGTACAGGGCGGCAGCCATCCGGTCGGCATAGAGCTGGTCGCCCACCATGGCCATCTGGCTGTGCTTCACGCCCATGCGGTGCTGTGCCGCCATCAGCGCAAAGGGCAGGGGCTTGGCCGAGCGGTACAGATAGGCAAGGCCCAGCTTCTGCGCAAAGGGACGCACCCGCTTTTCGGCCCCGTTGGACACGATGGTCAGCCGGACCCCGGCTTTGCGCATGGTGTCCAGCCACCCGGCCACCTCGTCCGGCAGCTCCTGGCTGCGGTCGGCGGTGAGGGTGTTGTCGATGTCCAGCACCAGTGCCCGGATGCCCTTTTGTGCCAGCCATTCCGGCGTGATGTGGGTCACGTCCTTGAAAACGTATTCGGGGGTGATGAGCATAGTAGTTCTCCCTGAAATGAAAATAGGAGAGCCTGCAGAACAGGCTCTCCTACATCGGCGTTAGCAACGCGTTTGAAATCAAAAGCAACGTGCGATTTCAAGCAGTTAATTACTTGAACTTACGCTTGCGGGCTGCTTCGGACTTCTTCTTGCGCTTAACAGACGGCTTCTCGTAAGCCTCGCGCTTACGGACCTCTGCGAGCACACCGCTGCGAGCGGTGCTGCGCTTGAAGCGACGCAGTGCGCTTTCCAGCGACTCGCCCTCTTTAACACGAATTTCCGACATCTTATTCCCTCCCTTGGACCGTGAGGCAGGAATTTCGTTGTTACATGGTAACTAACAGTAGACAGTATAGCGCATTTTATCCGGTTCGTCAACCTTTTTTTGAAAGTTTTTTGCTCAAAACTTTTGAAAAGATTTTGAACAACCGTTCCCGGGTGTTCTGCGCGCCGGTCCGCCTCCGCGGGTGATGATATGTTCACGCTTTTTCAACGGAGCAGCAGTTCTCAGCCCTTGACGGCCAGGTTGACCAGACGGCCCTTGACGTAGATCTCCTTGACCAGCTGCTTGCCTTCCAGCGCAGCAGCCACTGCGGGGTCGGCCTTGGCCGCGGCGATGGCAGCAGCGGCGTCGATGTCGGCAGCCACCTTCAGGCGGGCCTTCACCTTGCCGTTCACCTGCACGGCGATCTCCACCGTGCTCTCCACGCACTTGGCCTCCTCGTACTTGGGCCAGGGGTAGTAAGCCAGCTGCTCGTCGTGGCCGTGGCCCAGCTTCTCCCACAGCTCCTCGGTCATGTGGGGAGCAAAGGGGTTCAGCAGCTGGACGACCGTCTCCAGCTCAGCCTTGGTGGCGCCGCCGTTGTCGTACAGGGCGTTGACCAGGGTCATGAGCTGGGCAATGGCGGTGTTCATTTTCAGGGTCTCGATGTCTGCGCCCACCTTCTTGATGGTCTGGTGCATCAGGGTCTCCATCACAGGGCGGTAGCCCTCGCCCTCCACCAGCTTGTCGCTCAGGGCCCACACGCGGTCCAGGAAGCGGTTGCAGCCGGCAATGGCAGAGGTCTGCCAGGGTGCAGCCTGCTCAAAGTCGCCCATGAACATCTCGTACAGACGCATGGTGTCGGCACCGTACTGGTCCACCACCTCGTCCGGGTTGATGACGTTGCCCAGGCTCTTGGACATCTTGACGATGGGGTGGCGGGACATCTCACCGTACTTCTCCTCCAGAGCCTTCTCGGCGGCCTTCTGGCTGCCGTACTCCTTCAGCAGCTTGTCCTGCTCCTCAGCGGGCAGGTTGACGAAGCTGTGGGGGTTCAGGCCCAGGATCATGCCGTGAGCGGTGCGCTTCTGGTAGGGTTCCGGAGAAGGCACAGCGCCGATATCATACAGGAACTTATGCCAGAAACGGCTGTACAGCAGATGCAGGGTGGTGTGCTCCATGCCGCCGTTGTACCAGTCCACCGGAGACCAGTACTCCAGAGCCTCCTTGGAGGCAATGGCGTCCTTGCAGTGGGGGTCCATGTAGCGCAGGAAGTACCAGGAAGAACCAGCCCACTGGGGCATGGTGTCGGTCTCGCGGGTAGCGGGGCCGCCGCAGCAGGGGCAGGTGGTCTTGACCCAGTCCTTGTGGCGGGCCAGCGGGGACTCGCCGTCCGGGCCCGGCTCAAAGTCGGTGATGTCCGGCAGGGTCAGGGGCAGGCTGCTCTCGGGCAGGGGCTGCCAGCCGCACTTGTCGCAGTGCACCATGGGGATGGGCTCGCCCCAGTAACGCTGACGGCTGAACACCCAGTCGCGCAGCTTGTAGTTGACCTTGTCGCGGCCCTTGCCGGTCTCCTCCAGCCAGGCGATCATCTTCTTCTTGGCGTCGGTGACGGACAGGCCGTTCAGGAAGCCGGAGTTGACCAGCGTGCCGGTGGCCACATCGGTGAAGGCGGCTTCGTCCAGATTGGACGGGGTATTGCCCTTGACCACCTCGATGATGGGCAGGCCGAACTTCTTGGCAAACTCCCAGTCGCGGGTATCGTGGGCGGGCACAGCCATGATGGCACCGGTGCCGTAGGTGGACAGAACGTAGTCCGAGATAAAGATGGGGATCTCGGTATCGTTGACCGGGTTGATGCCCATGACGCCTTCCAGCTTCACGCCGGTCTTTTCCTTGTTCAGCTCGCTGCGCTCAAAGTCGCTTTTGCGGGCTGCCTCGGCCTGATAGGCCTTGACGGCATCGGCATTCTTGAGGATGCCCTTGTCCAGCCACTCCTTGACCATAGCGTGCTCCGGAGAAACGACCATGTAGGTGGCACCGAACAGGGTGTCGCAGCGGGTGGTGTACACGGTCAGGGTATCGCCTGCGGTGGTGCCGAAGTTGACCTCTGCGCCGTGGCTGCGGCCGATCCAGTTCTTCTGCTGGGTGGCCACGCGCTCGATGTAGTCCAGACCGTCCAGGCCGTCGATGAGCTTGTCGGCGTAGGCGGTGATCTTGAGCATCCACTGGCTCTTCACGCGGTGCACGACCTCGCTGCCGCAGCGCTCGCACACGCCGTTGACCACTTCCTCGTTGGCCAGCACGCACTTGCAGCCGGTGCACCAGTTGACGTTCATTTCCTTCTTGTAGGCCAGACCGTGCTTGTACAGCTGCAGGAAGATCCACTGGGTCCACTTGTAGTATTCCGGGTCGGTGGTGTTGATCTCGCGGTCCCAGTCAAAGGAGAAGCCCAGAGCCTTCAGCTGGCTGCGGAAGTGGTCCACGTTGTTCTTGGTGACGATGGCCGGGTGGATGTGGTTCTTCATGGCGAAGTTCTCGGTGGGCAGACCGAAGGCATCCCAGCCCATGGGGTACAGCACGTTGTAGCCGTTCTGGCGGCGCTTGCGGCTGACCACATCCAGGGCAGTATAGCTGCGGGGGTGGCCCACATGCAGGCCCGCACCCGAGGGATACGGGAACTCCACCAGCGCATAGAACTTGGGCTTTTTGTGGTCGATCTCGACATGGAAGGTCTTTTCGTCCTCCCACACCTTCTGCCACTTGGCTTCAACTGCCTTGTAATCGTACTTCATGTTGTTAATCAGCTCCAGACTTTATCCAAAATACCGTTGCTTGGGGGCGTATGCTTTCAAGCTATCTGCCTTTGCCAGAAAACCCTCTCCGTCATCGCTGCGCGATGCCACCTCTCCCGAAGGGGAGAGGTTTTATGCAGACCGCAGCCTTCCCTCTTTTGCACAAGCTCCCCCTTTCGGGGGAGCTGTCAGGGCGGACGCCCTGACTGAGAGGGTTCTTTTTTCAGGTAGACAGCTGTTTGCCTGAATCATTCAAGGGTGCTGTCAGGGGTGAGGTACTCGGAGATATCAATGGGCTCACCATCTGCCCACAGGTGCTCCAGATCGTAATAGGTGCGGGTGTTGGGCACGAATACGTGCACGATGACGTTGGAATAATCCAGCAGCACCCAGTTCTTGGAATCGTAGCCCTCGGTGCTGTAGGGCTCCAGACCCTTCTGAGAAAGCTCGAATTCCACCTCGTCGGCCAGAGACGCCACCTGCGTGGTGGAAGTGCCGGAGGCAATGACAAAGTAATCGGTGAGCACGGTCAGGCTTTCCACCTTGAGCACGCGCACATCGTGGGCCTTTTTCTTATCCAGGATCTTTGCGATCTCAATGGCAAGCGCCTTGCTGTCGTTGAAGTTCTCCATATGTTTTTCCTTTCTGTCAGTTTCAGTTTGCGGAGCCTGCGGCCTGACCATCGGTGGTAACAGCGCCTTCAAGGTCTGTCTCGCCGCTCAGAATGGCATCGTCCGACTCCTTATCGATGCGGCCCATATACTGCACGTTGGCATCGGTGGATGCACTGCCGTGGGGCCACTCGTCGGTGACAAGGTTCATTTCGCTCACATCAATGGGGCCGGTGTAGGTGCAGAAATACTGGTTGAGCAGATTTGCAATGGAACCCGCATCCGGCACCACGCAGGAGTAACCGGCAAAGGTGTCGGTCTTGCCCACATTGGGCACACCCATGAACACCGGCGTCTGCGCCAGAATGATGTTGGAGCTGTCGAGCTTGAGGAAAGACACCACCAGCTTTGCAATGGTGGAAATGTCCATATCCGTCTTGATATAGTTCTTGAACACCAGCGGCAGCTGGTTCAGGATGTCGGTCACACCCATGGAGCGGGCACGCTTGAACAGGCCGGCGTAGAAATAACGCTGCATGTTCAGGCGGTCGAGATCCGAGTTGGCGTAGCCGTCGCCGTGGCGGCACCGCACAAAGAACTCTGCCGAGGAACCATCCAGGTTCCGGTAGCCCTTCAGCAGCTTGCTGCCGCCGTAGGACATATCCCGGGGGATATACACCTCGATGCCGCCAAAGTTATCCACCATCTCCACCAGGGCCTGCATATCCACGCTGACGTAGTAGTCCACGGGCAGGCGGTACTGGTCGTAGATCACATCCGCCAAAGCGGCAATGCTGCCGCCGTTGGACAGGGCCACCGAGTTGATCTGGTAGTTGTTGGCGGAATAGGTCTTGCCGTTGGACAAGGTCACCTTCCGGTTCTTGGTGGTCACCAGGCTGTTGCGAGGGATCTGCAGCATATGCAGGGCCCCGTTTTTGATGTCGAACTGGCAGTAAAGGATCATGTCCGTCATGCCGTCGTTGGAGCTGGCATCGCTGTAGTTGCGGCCTTCCTCGTAGTCGATGCCGCAGACCAGGATGTTTACCACATCGCCCTTGTACTCCTCGGCGGTCTTGACCTCTTCCTGAATGGTGGGGGTGCTGTCGTCCGGGCGGAGGCTGTCCTCCACCTTGTTCAACATGCTCACACCGTACACTACGACGCCCGACACCACGGCGATCACCGCCATGACCACCGCAAACGGCAGCCAGAGCGGAGTTTTTTTCTTTTTCTTGCGGCGGCGGGGCGGTTCAACCTGCCGGGCCGGCTGTGCCGAATGGCGCGGCGGCGCACTGCGTCCGCTGCCGGACGTGCTGCCTGCAGCCGGTCTGCCGGATGTTCCGGTCGTTCCGGCAGCCGGACGCGGGGCGGCCTTTGCGGCCTGATCCGGCCGGTTCAGCGAGCGGTCTGTGTTAATGCGGCGTGGCGCTTGACTCATGTTTTTAGGCTCCTTCAGCTTTCACGGTGCTGCAGAAAAACGCAGTTCTCTGCAAAAACCTGTCATACGTCATAGTATAGCATCGTCCGGCAGAATCTGCAATCGGTTTTGCAGCCCTGCCCCTGCAACGGTTTTTAAGCGTTTTCCCCATTCTGTGCACTGTGGGCCAGAATATCCTCGTAGGCAGCTTTTGACATGGGGTCCAGCGGTTTGCCCTGGGAGAGCACAAAATCGTTGGTCTGCTTCAGGGCCGCCAGCATGGCCGCGTCCAGGTCCTTCAGCTCCAGCTTGCGCAGCTTTTCCACACCGGGCCAGTCCCGCTCGGCGCTAGTCATATCGGCCAGATACAGGATCTTGTCCAGCTGGGTCATGCCCGGCTTGCCCGCCGTATGGCAGGCAATGGCGCTGAGCACGGCTTCGTCGGTCACGCCCCATTCGGTGCGGGCCAGAATGGACGCGCACACGCCGTGCCACACCGGCGTGGGGCGCGCTTCCCCGCCCTCGGCGTATTCCGGGTGCGCCTGCATGATGGCGCACATCTCGTCCTTGCCGATCTCCTTGGCCGCGTCGTGCAGCAGGGCGGCCAGCGCCGCCTGCTCCTCGTCGGCACCGTAGTGCTTTGCCAGCTTGACGGCCATTTTTTTCACATTGATGGTATGCTCGTAGCGCTTGTCGCTCAGGCGGCTGCGCACAAGCTCCTTTGCCTGTTTGAGGTTCATTGCGTGGTACTTCCTTTACGTTTGGTACAGATGCTCCCGCCGGATGACGGCGCGCACCGCTTCCGGCAGTTCCTCCGCGCAGTCCTCCCCGGCGGCAAGGCGCTGGCGGAGGGCACTGGACGCCATGGGCAGGGCCGTGACCGGGGCAAACAAAATGCGCTGCCCCGCCGGGTCCAGCTGCCGGGCCTTGGCGCACAGCTCCGGGGCGTCGCCTGCATTGCGGCTGGTCACCACCAGATGGGCCAGCCGCAGGATGTCCTGCCAGCGGTGCCAGCCGTCAAAGCTGAGCAGCATATCGCTGCCGACGGCCAGATACAATTCCCCTTCCGGGTCCTGCGCGGCCAGCATCTCCACCGTGAGCACCGTGTAGTTGCGGCGGCCCGCCTCGGCCTGGGCGATCTCCCAGCTGCTGACTTCCAGCTGCGGGGTCACGGCCTCCTCCCCCTGTGCCAGCTGCCGGAAGCAGCCGCACATCTCCAGCCGCAGCGCCGCCGGGGCAGCCGTGTGCTGTTTGAAGGGCGAAAGCCCTGCCGGCATCACCACCACCCGGTCCGGGCAGACACAGGCAGCAGCGGCCCGCAGGTTGTTCAGGTGGCCGTTGTGGGGCGGGTCGAAGCTGCCGCCATAGAGCAGCGTTTTCATCTTACTTCAGCAGGTCGGCGTAGGCGCTGTCCTTTTTCTTCTGCAGGTATAGCACGAACTTGGAGCCGATCACCTGCACGCAGTCCGCACCGGTGGCCTCGGCCAGCAGCTGGGAAGCCTCGCGGGCGTTGTACATGCTGTTTTCCAGCACCTTGAGCTTGATGAGTTCCCGGGCGTCCAGGCAGTCCTTCACGCCCTGGACCATGGTGTCGTCGATCTCACCCTTGCCCACAATGTAAACGGGGTCCATGGTATTGGCTTTGCCACGCAGGATGGCGCGCTGTTTGCTCGTCAGCATAGTTGTTTCTCCTTTGTAATTCAGGTTTGTTGTTCGGTCAGATTACGATTTGAAATGGCCTCCGGAGCTGCCAAAAACTCCGGCAGCTGCTTTTCCAGCTCTGCCAGGGCGTTGCCCCGGTGGCTGATGGCGTCCTTTTCGTCCGGGGTCAGCTGGGCATAGCTGCGGTGCTCGGTGTTGGGGCGCTTGTCCCGCTTGCCCACGCCGCAGTCTGCGGGGATGAACAGCGGGTCGTACCCGAAACCGTAGTCTCCGTTCAGCCGCTCGAAGGCGATGCTGCCCGGACACTCGCCCATGCAGGTCAGGTGTCGGCCGTCCGGCAGGATGAAGCACACCGCCGAAACAAATTTTGCCCCGCGCTTTCCCTCCGGGACCTCCTTCATGGCGTCCAGCAGCTTGTCGTTGTTGGCCTCGTCATCGCCGTGGTGGCCGCAGTAACGGGCACTGTAGACGCCGGGTGCACCGCCCAGTGCGTCCACACACAGGCCGGAATCATCGGCGATGGTGGGCAGACCGCTGGCCTTGCAGATCGTTTCAGCCTTGATGAGGGCATTCTCTGCAAAGGTGGTGCCCGTCTCGTCCGGCTCGATGGTGATGCCCAGTTCCTTCTGGCTCACCACCTCGTGGCCCTGCGCTTCCAGGATGCGGCGCAGTTCGCGGAGCTTTCCGGCATTGCCGGTGGCTGCACAAATTTTCATTGGTTTCTCCTTTTTTCCAAGCTCCCCGTTCGGGGGGGAGTTCCGTCCCCGCGCCGCAGGATGCGGACGGGACGGTGAGAGGGTCAGTGCTTCCACTCACGCGGCAGCAGCTCTTCCACAAAGCCCTCCGGGGTGAAGGGCAGCAGGTCGTCGATGCCCTCGCCCACGCCGATGAAGCGCACCGGCAGACCCAGACGCTGCTTGACCGCCACGACGCAGCCGCCCTTGGCGGTGCCGTCCAGCTTGGTCAGGATGATGCCGGTGGCATCCGCGGCCTTGCAGAACTCCCGCGCCTGGCTGATGGCATTCTGGCCGGTGATGGCGTCCAGTACCAGCAGGGTCTCCAGGCTGGCCTCCGGGGCTGCCTTTTTGACGCTGCGGCTGATCTTGGACAGCTCGGCCATCAGGTTGGACTTGTTGTGCAGGCGGCCTGCGGTGTCGGCAATGACCATGTCGTAGCCGCGGGCGGTGGCGGACTTGACGGTGTCAAAGATGACCGCCGCCGGGTCGGCACCTTCACCGGCCTTCACGATGGGCACCCCTGCGCGATCAGCCCAGATCTCCAGCTGCTCGCTGGCAGCAGCACGGAAGGTATCGCCCGCAGCCAGCATCACCCGCTTGCCCTGCCGGGTGTAGTAATCAGCCAGTTTGGCAATGCTGGTGGTCTTGCCCACGCCGTTCACACCAATGACCAGAATGACGGCGGGCTTGCCGCTCAGGTCCATCTCAGCTTCCGGCGTCATCTCTTCGGCAATGATGTCGCGCAGGGCATCTGCCGCCTGTTCGCCGGTCTTGAGACCCTTTTCCTGCACGCGGTCGCGCAGCTTGTCCACCAGATGGACCGCCACATCGCCGCCCACGTCGGCCAGGATCAGCTTTTCTTCCAGCTCATCGTACATGTCATCGTCGATCACGCTGCCGGTGAGCGTATTCATAATGCTGCCCCAGAAGCCGGTGCGGGTCTTTTCCAGGCCCGTTTTCATCTTGTCTTTTTCTTTTTTTCCGAATCCGAAGAACCCCATGGTGTCCTCCTTTGTATTTTTCTTTTATTATATATCAGGAAACCAGCGTCGCGTCAACCTGTTCCAGATCCAGTTTGAGCAGCTTGGACACGCCGTCCTCCTGCATGGTCACGCCATAGAGCACGTTGGCAGCTTCCATCGTGCCGCGGCGGTGGGTGATGACGATGAACTGGGTCTTGTCGCTCACCCGGCGCAGATACTGGGCAAACCGCACCACGTTGGCATCATCCAGTGCGGCCTCGATCTCGTCCAGAATGCAGAACGGAGCCGGGTTGACCGCCAGAATGGCAAAGTAGATGCTGATGGCCACCAGCGCCTGTTCGCCGCCGGAAAGAGCCTCCAGATTCTTGATGACCTTGCCCGGCGGGGCCACCCGGATGCCGATGCCGGAGGAGAGCACATTGCTCTCATCTTCCAGCACCAGGCTGGCTTCGCCGCCGCCGAACAGCTCGGCAAAGACGCGGCCAAAGTTTTCGTTGATGGCGCGGAAGCTGTCGGTGAAGATTTCCCGCATCTGAGCTGAGAGTTTCGAGATCATGCGGGACAGCTCATTTCGGCTCTCCTCCACATCGGTCACCTGGGAGACCAGCGCGTCATACCGTGCCTTGACCTCTTTGTATTCCTCAATGGCGCTCACGTTCACGCTGCCCAGCGCACGGATCTTGCCGCGCAGGTCGGCCACCTGTGCCCGCAAAGCGGGCAGGCTGTCGAACTCCACACAAAGCGCCTCGGCCTGACTGACCGAAAGCTGGTACTCATCCCACAGCTTTGCCACGGTCTGGTCGTATTCGCTCTCGGCCGCCGCCTTGCGCTCTGCCAGACGGGCCATCTCCCGGCTCATTTCCTCGCGGCTGTCGGCCGCTGTGCGGGCACGGGCCAGCGTTTCGGTCTCCGCCTGCTGGCGGGCCAGACGTTTCTGGGTCGCCTCGCGGATCTCAGCTTCCTTTTGTGCAATGGTGGTCTGGCTGTCGGCGCGGGTCTGCCGGATGTCCGCGATCTCGGCACGGCAGGCATCGCTGCGGGCGGCCAGTGCCGCCACGCTCTCTTCCAGTGAGGTTCGGCGGGCGGCGGCATCCCTGGCCCGCTGTTCCAGCGCGGCGATCTGGCTGTAGGCCAGTTCTGCGTCCTTCTGGCGGGTCACCTGTTCCAGCCGTTTGGCGCTCAGGTCCTGCGCCAGCGCGTTCTGCCGGGTCAGGAAGCTGTCATCGCCCTCCGCGATGCGGCTCATCTCGGCGGTGCGCCGGTCGATCTTTGCGGTGAGCTCTGCCTGCAGCTTTGCGGCGTCCTCTGCCTTTGCGCGGCTGTCGGCCAGCGCAGCCTGCAGGGTGTCGATCTCCTGTCGGCGGGCGTTCCGTGCCGTTTCCAGCTGGGCGGCAGCGGCTTCCAGCCGCTTCTGCTCTGCCTCGGCACGCACCCGGTCATTGGCTGCGGTGATCTGCTCGCTGGCGGTAGCGGTCAGCTCAGCCTGCAGGGCGTCCACCTGTTCCTTGCACTGGTCGGTCTTTTCCTGCGCGGCAAGGCAGTCCTTCTGCAGCTTTGCGGCCCTGATGCGCAGTTCTTCCATCTCCTGCTTGCGGGTGAACAGCCCGGCGCTGCGCTGCACGCTGCCGCCGGTAAAGCTGCCGCCCGCGTTGATCACCTGACCGTCCATGGTCACCACCCGGCTGCGGAAACCATTGTCCCGCGCCACGCGGGAGGCCTCGTTGATGTCCTCCACCACGATGATGCGGCCCAGCAGGTTCGACACGATGTTGTCATACCGTGCATCGGCCTGCACCAGGCTGGAGGCCAGCCGTGCGGTGCCGGACAGCCGCCCCCGGAACACCCCGGGCTGCACCGTGTCCAGCGGCAGGAAGGTGGCCCGGCCCGCATTGTCGCTGCGCAGCAGGGCAATGGCCGCCTTGGCCGCGGCTTCGTTTTCCACCACGATGTTCTGCAGGGCCGCGCCCAGCGCCGTTTCCACGGCCACTTCGCAGCCGGGCTCCACCTTCAGGATGGCCGACACCGGCCCGATGATGCCCCGCAGGCGGCGGGCCCCGGCGGCGCGCATGACGGCCTTGACCGAGTTCTGGTAGCCGTCCATGTTCTTTTCCAGCTCCCGCAGCACCGACAGCCGCTGGCGGGCTGCATCCAGCTCCCGGCCCAGCCGCTGTTCGGCGGTGTCGGCCTCGTCCAGCGCAGCCTTGCGGTTTTTGAGCTTGAGTTCCAGCCCGGAGCGCACATTGGCCAGCTGTTTTTCGTTTTCGGTCAGCATCTCTCGGTAGCGGATGGTGTCGGTCAGGTCCTGCCTGGCCGTCTCCCACTGGTCGGTGCCCTCCTGCACGGCCTGCTCCAGTGCCGGCAGGCGCTGACGGGCCGTTTCCTCGGCGGCTTCGGCGGCAGCCTGTGCCACCTGTGCTTCGGTGCGCTTGGCTGTCAGGTCGGTGATCTCGGCCCGCAGGGTGTCCTTTCGGGCACCGCTGGCATTGCTGGCGTCGGCCAGCTGCTCCAGTTCTGCGTTCAGGGCGTCGATCTCTGCCGCCAGCTTCTCGCCCTCGGCTTCCATTTTGGCGGCCACGGCCCGGTGGCGCTGCAGGGCGGCATCCGCTTCTGCACCGTCCTGTTCCCCGGCTTCGATCTCGCTGCGCAGGGAAGCGATGCTTTCCTCGTTGCGGAGGATGTCGTTTTCCAGCACGGCAATGCGGCTGTCCGAACCGCTGATCTGCTCGGTGATGCTGCGGATATCCCCATTCAGGCGCTCGACCGCAATGGTCAGCTGCTGTGCCTGCATCCGGATCTCCTCAGCCTCCTGCTCGGCGGCCTTTGCCTCGCCGTCAAAGCGCTCGTAGTCCGCCTGTGCCGTCTCGTAATCCCGCACCTGCTGGCGCACGGTATCGCGGGCCCGGTGCACGCTGTCGGTCCACAGGGTCACTTCCAGCGTTTTGCGCTGTTCGCTCAATTCCAGGAATTTCTGTGCCTTGGCGCTCTCTTTTTCCAGCGGGCCGACCCGGCTTTCCAGCTCACCCAGGATGTCCCGCAGGCGCTCCAGATTCTCGCCCGCCGCAGCCAGACGGCGCTCGGCCTCGGTCTTGCGGTAGCGGTATTTGGCAATGCCGCAGGCCTCTTCAAAGATCTCGCGCCGCTCGCTGCTCTTGGCCGCCACGATCTCCGCGATGCGCCCCTGCCCGATGACCGAATAGCCGTCGCGGCCGATGCCGGTATCCAGCAGCAGCTCGTACACGTCGCGCAGGCGGCACACCTGACCGTTGATGGTATATTCGCTATCGCCGGAGCGGTAATATTTGCGGCCGATGGTCACTTCGTCGGCGTCCACATCCAGCGTGTGGCCGGTGTTGTCCAGCGTCAGGCGCACACTGGCAAAGCCCATGGCGCTGCGCCGCCGGGTGCCGCCAAAGATCACATCCTCCATCTTGCCCGCCGCACGCAGCTGGCGGGAGCTGGTCTCGCCCAGCACCCAGCGCACTGCGTCCGAAAGGTTCGACTTGCCGGAGCCGTTGGGACCTACCACGCCAGTAACGCCTGCGTCGAACCGAATTTTGACTTTATCGGGAAAGCTCTTGAAGCCCTGGATCTCCAGTTCCTTGAATACCATTTACTTTTCCTTTATCACGCCCAGCAGCTTGAGCGCTTCTTTTGCGGCGCACTGCTCAGCGGCCTTTTTGCTGCGGCCTTCACCACGGGCCACGCGGTCAGAGTTGAACCGCACCGCCACCACGAAATGCTTGTCGTGATCCGGGCCGGACTCGCTTTCTACTACATAGCTCAACCGCTCTTCCGGGTTCTGCTGCACGATCTCCTGCAGGCGGGTCTTGTAGTCGGCCTCGGCGTGCTTGCCCTCGGTGATGAAGGGCAGGATGAAATTGCGGGCCACCTCCATGCCGCCGTCCAGATACAGGGCAGCGATCACCGCCTCAAAGGCGTCCGATACCACACTGGGGCGGGTGCGGCCGCCGCAGCGCTCTTCGCCGCGGCCCAGCCGCAGGTACTCGCCCAGATGGATCTCCTGCGCGAACTGGAACAGGGCACCCTCGCTGACCAGACTGGCGCGGATGCGGGTCAGGTCGCCCTCCGGCCGGTCGGCGTAGGCGTGGAACAGGTAGTCTGCCGAGACGATCTGCAGCACGCTGTCGCCCAGAAACTCCAGCCGCTCGTTGTGCTTCACCGGGGCGCGGCTCTCGTTGGCGTAGCTGGTGTGGGTGAGCGCCGTTTCCAGCAGCTCCGGGTTTTTGAACGTATAACCAATGATCGATTCCAACGGATGGCTCATATGTCATTGCTCCCTTGCATTGTGCTTTTTATTCCTCAGGTTTGTTTGCCGCCGCAAGCTCATCCAGGGCAGACTGCATGGTGCCGCACAGGTCGTTCTCCACGCAGGTCTTGGCCTGCCGGATGGCGTTCTTGATGCCCTTGGCCTTGGAGGAGCCGTGGGCCTTGATGACCGGCTGCTTTGCGCCCAGGAAGGGGGCTCCGCCGTACTCCTCGCTGTCCATCTGGTGCTTCAGGTCCGACACGCCGCCCTTGAGCAGCAGGTAGGCGATCTTGCCGCCGAAGTTTGCCAGGAACATCTGCTTGAGCATGCCCAGCAGCATCTTGGCCACGCCCTCGGTCAGCTTGAGGATCACGTTGCCGGTAAAGCCGTCGCACACCACCACGTCCACTTCGCCGTTCGGCACGTCGCGGGGCTCGATGTTGCCCACGAACCGGATGCCCGGGGTGGTCTTGAGCAGCTGGTGGGCCTCCTTGAGCACGGGGGTGCCCTTGCTCTCCTCGGCACCGTTGTTGGCCAACGCCACGCTGGGGTCCCTGCGGCCCTCCACCTTGTTCACATAGCAGCTGCCCATGACGGCAAAGGCGGCCAGCATCTCCGGGCGGCACTCCACGTTGGCACCGCAGTCCAGCAGCAGGTAAGCCTGCTTTTTGGCGGGCACCATGGTGGCCAGAGCCGGCCGCTTTACCCCCCGAAGGGTGCGCACGATGAGGCTTGCGCCCACATGGAGTGCACCGGTGCTGCCGGCAGAGACAAAGGCGTCGCCCTTGCCCTCCTTCAGCAGGTTCAGGCCCACCACGATGGAGGAATCCTTTTTGGTCCGGATGGCCCTGGCAGGCTCGTCGCACATCTCAATGACCTGGGTGCAGTTTACCAGCTCGATGCCGTCCAGCGGGATGTTATTGTCCGCCGCCGTCCTGCGCACCAGTTCCTCATTGCCCACGCCGAGGATCTGCACGCCGTATTCCTTCACGGCCTGTGCCGTGCCTTCCAGCACGGCCAGCGGGGCGTTGTCGCCGCCCATCATGTCCACAATGATCTTCATAGTTGCGCTCCTTTCTGTTCCGGGAGATCGGCCCTGTGGTTACAGGGCGGTTTCATCCAGCCACTGCTGGAAGCTGGCAACAGCGCGCTCGGCCTGTGCCATGTAACGCAGGCGCTTGTCGCGGGGACGCTTGTCCTCCGGCAGCGGGGGCAGGATGCCCATGTTCGCGCCCATCGGCTGGAAGTTCTTGTTCTCGGTGGTCAGGTACTGCACCAGTGCGCCGCACATGGTGTCCGCCGGCGGGGGCGGCAGCTCCCGGCCTTCCAGCCGGGCATAGAGATTCCGCGCAGCCAGCAGTCCGCAGGCGGCACTTTCCATGTAGCCCTCAAAGCCGGTGATCTGCCCGGCAAAGAACACATTGGGGTGCTCCTTCAGGCACAGGCCCGCACTCAATACACGAGGTGCATCCAGGAAGGTGTTGCGGTGCATCACACCGTACCGCACGAACTCGGCATTTTCCAGGCCGGGGATCATGCTGAACACCCGCTTCTGCTCCCCCCACTTGAGGTTGGTCTGGAAGCCCACGATGTTGTACAGGGTGCGCTCCTTGTTCTCGGCCCGCAGCTGGACGTTGGCCCAGGGGCGGTGGCCGGTGTTGGGGTCCACCAGGCCCACCGGGCGCAGGGGGCCAAACCGCATGGTGTCGGCACCGCGGGCAGCCATGATCTCAATGGGCATGCAGCCCTCGTACACGGTCACGGTGTCGGCCTTTTTGCCGTGGGCGTCCGGGTCGGGCCGGGCGCTCTGCTCTGCCCCGGTGTCAAAGTCGTGCAGCGGGGCACGCTCGGCCGCAGCCAGCGCCGCATGGAACGCCTCATACTCGGCCTTGTTGAAGGGGCAGTTCAGGTAGTCGGCATCTCCGCGGCCATAGCGGGAGGCGGCAAACACCTTGTTGTAGTCCAGGCTCTCGGCCGTCACGATGGGCGCCACGGCATCGTAGAAGTGCAGGCGCTCGTCGCCGGTCAGGGCACCGATCTCGTCCGCCAGTTTCCCGTCGGTCAGCGGGCCGGTGGCCACCAGGATAGGGGCGCTTTCGTCGATGTGCTCCACCGGCTGGCGGTGCACGGTGATGTTGGGGCACTCCTCCACCCGGCGGGTGACCTCCGCGCTGAAGGTGTCGCGGTCCACGGCCAGTGCTCCGCCGGCAGCCACCCGGGCCACCTCCGCCGCTTGCAGCAGCTGGCTGCCCATGCGGCGCATCTCCTCCTTCAGCAGGCCGGACGCAGAGTCCAGCCGCTCGGCCTTCAGGCTGTTGGAGCAGATCAGCTCCGCAAAGCCCTCGCTCTTGTGTGCGGGCGAGAAGTGCATCGGCTTCTGCTCATACAGGTCCACCTGTACGCCCTTACCGGCCAGCCACAGGGCCGCTTCGCAGCCCGCCAGACCGGCGCCCAGAACAGTTACTTTATAATCGCTCATGTTGTCGTTTTTTCCTTTAATCCTTCTTCGGCACCGGCATCTCAAAGCCACAGCCCTCTTTGGCGCAATAGAGCTTGGAGCCCTTGCGGAAGAGGGTGGAGCCGCACTTTTCGCACTTGGTGGCCACCGGCATGTCCCAGGTCATGAAATCACAGTCCGGGTAGCGCTCGCAGCCGTAGTAGATACGGCCCTTTGCACTCTTGCGCTCCAGCATGCGGCCCTTGCCGCACTTGGGGCAGATGCCTCCGGTGTCCTTGACCAGACGCTTGGTGCCCCGGCACTCCGGGAAACCGCTGCAGGCCAGGAACTTGCCGTACTTGCCCACCTTGATGACCATGGGGCGGCCGCACAGGTCGCACACCTCGCTGGAAGGCTCGTCCGGCACCTTGACCTTTTTGCCCTCCATGTTCTTTTCGGCCTGCTCCAGGCTGGCCTCAAAGCCCTGGTAGAAGTCATCCACCGTCTTGCGCCAGTCAGCCTTGCCGCTTTCCACCTTATCCAGATTCTTTTCCATCTGGGCGGAGAAGTCCACGTCCACGATGTGGGGGAACTGCTCCAGCATCAGGCCATCTACGGCCCGGCCCAGCAGGGTGGGCTTGAGCTTTTTCTGGTCGCGCTCCACATAGCCGCGGTCGATGATGGTGGTGATAATGGGTGCGTAGGTGGAAGGACGACCGATGCCGTTTTCTTCCAGTGCCTTGATGAGGGTCGCTTCGGTGTAGCGGGCGGGCGGCTGGGTGAACTTCTGCTCGCTCTTCAGGTCGCGCAGCTTCAGCACCTGACCCTGCTCCAGCGGAGGCAGGGCGGTCTCCTTCTTTTCCTTTTCGTCGGTGGCTTCCTCGTACAGGACGGTGAAGCCGTCAAAGGTAACGGTATAGCCGCTGGCCTTGAAACGGTAGTCCGCCGCGCTGACCGTGACGGACACGGTGTCCTGCTGGCAGTCTGCCATCTGGCTGGCCATGAAGCGGCTCCAGATCATGCGGTAGAGCTTTGCTGTGTCGCCGCTGATGCTCTTGTCCACCTCGTCCGGTGTCAGGGACGGCACCGAGGGACGGATAGCCTCGTGGGCATCCTGTGCGGCAGTGGCGCTCTTGGTCTTCCATGTGCGCTTGTAGGGGCAGATATAGGCTTCACCGTAGGCCCCTGCGATATATTCCTTTGCGGCGGCAACGGCTTCATCCGAGATGCGCAGGCTGTCGGTACGCATGTAGGTGATCAGACCCATGGTGCCGTGGCCCGCAATGTCCACGCCTTCGTACAGGGTCTGGGCAGCGCGCATGGTGCGGGTGGCCGTAAAGCCCAAGCGGCGGGATGCCTCCTGCTGCAGGGTACTGGTGATAAAAGCCGGAGTGGGCTGCTTTGCCCGCTTGCCCTTTTTCAGCTCTGCCACCACGTACTCGGCCCCTTCCAGACCCTTTTCAATGGCGCGGGCCTCGGCTTCGCTTTTGGGCAGCAGCTTTTTGCCGCTGGCATCGGTGGCCAGCCGGGCGGTAAAACTCTTGTGGCCTGCGCCGAGGGTGGCATCCACGTTCCAGTATTCGTCGGGCTTGAAGCTCTCGATCTCCTTTTCGCGGTCATCGATCAGCCGCACGGCCACGCTCTGCACGCGGCCTGCGGAAAGGCCCCGGCGCACCTTGCGCCAGAGGAACGGGCTGAGCTTGTAGCCCACCAGACGGTCCAGCACACGGCGGGCCTGCTGTGCGTTGAACAGATCTTCGTCGATGGCGCGGGGATGGGCCATACCCTCCTTCACGCCCTTTTTGGTGATCTCGTCAAAGGTCACGCGGTTCGGCTCGTGGGGGTCCAGCCCCAGAATGTTTGCCAGATGCCAGCTGATGGCTTCGCCCTCACGGTCCGGGTCGGTTGCCAGCAGCACGCCGTCTGCGTGTTTGGCCTTGCTCTTCAATTCCTTGATGAGCTTTTCCTTGCCTTTGATGCTGATGTACTGTGGGGCATAGCCGTGCTCCACATCGATGCCCAGCTGGGAAGCGGGCAGGTCACGGATATGGCCCATGCTTGCGGTGACCTCGTAATCATCGCCCAGATACTTGCCAATGGTTTTCGCCTTAGCAGGCGACTCCACGATAACCAGTTTCGCCATTCGAGTTTACTCCCATTTCAAATTTTCTTTCTTCTCTATCAGGAACGCACCGTGCAACTGCACAGTACAGGATTCTCTATTTTTATATCATACCACAGCTGTTGTGTGCTGCGCCAGCAGAAATTATACTATTTTATCACATACCGCTTGCCCGGCATGCACAACACCCGGCCGGAAAGCTCCAGCTTCATCAGGGTGCCCAGCAGCACCGCTGTGGGCAGGCCGCTGCGCACGCAAAGCTCCTCAATGCCAAGGGGCTGCGGCCCGATGCAGGAAAGCACCTTCCGCTCGTTCTCGCTCAGAGGCTCCGGCTGCTTTGCCGTCACCGCCGCTGCGCTCTGCCGGTGCAGGCCCAGCGGGCCAAGCAGGTCAGCAGCAGAACACACGGCACGTGCTCTGCCGTCCCGCAAAAGGCCGTTTGTGCCTGCGGAATTGGGCGAGTAGATGCTGCCTGGCACCGCGAACACCGGCTTGCCATAGCGTTCGGCGTGAGACACGGTGGACATGGTGCCGCTTTTTTCCTGCGCTTCCACCACCAGCAATGCAGAGCTGAGCGCCGCAATGAGCCGGTTGCGCTGCAAAAATCCATTTGGGCCAACGCCCTCACTGCGGGGCGGGTACTCACTGATCACGCAGCCCTTCTGCTCGATCTTGTGCCGCAGCACCACATTGGCCGCAGGATAGGTGCGGTCGATGGGCACGCCCATCACAGCAATGGTAGGGCAGTTGTTTTTGACAGCAGCGCGGTGCCCGGCGCTGTCCAGCCCGTCCGCAAGGCCGCTGACGATCAAAGCGCCGCTTTGGGCCAGTTCCCCGCCAATGTCCGCCGCTGCGTTCAGGCCGTATTCGGTAGGCTTGCGGCTGCCCACGATGCCCACCGCGCCCGGCTCGTTGAGCCAGAGCGGATCGCCGGTGCAGTAGAGCACCAGCGGCATATCCGGGATGCGGGAAAACGCCAGCGGATAGTCCGGATCGTCAAACGGCAGGATGCGCACACCCAGATCATCGCACCGCATCACCAGCGGGTGGTACTGTTCCGGAGCCAGCTGCTGCGCCCGCAGAGCTGCTGCCTCTCCCGCTGCAAGACGAAATTCTGCCGTATCGCGAGCCTCCCATGCTTCCTGTGCACCGCCAAAGGCATCCAGCACACGGCCCGCGTGAACGCTGGCCGGGCCAAGCACATGGGCCAGCCACAGCCAGCACAGCAGCGGATCCGGGGCAGGCTCCGGCGGGAAAAGGCTGGTCTGCCCTGCAAGGCCGCTCATAGGCTTTCCTCCCGGAAATGCCACAGCAGGATGCTGCCCGCAATGCCGGCGTTCAGGCTTTCCACCCGGTCGGTCATGGGGATGCGCACCGTGCTGCTGCAGGCAGCAATGGTCTCATCGGTCAGGCCCTGACCCTCGCTGCCGATGACGACGCAGACGCCGCCGGGGCAGCTTGCCTGCGCCGCGCTCAGCGGCTGAGACTTGTACAGCGCGGCAGCAAGGCAGGTGATACCCTTTGCGCGCAGCTGGGTGATGGCATCGGGCATGGCACCAGCTTCGATCACCGGGATGCGCACGGCGGCTCCCATGGAAGCGCGCAGGGTCTTTGGGGCATACACACTGGCACAGCCGTCGCTCAGGATCACACCGTCAAAGCCAAAGGCCGCAGCAGAGCGCAGCAGGGTGCCCACATTGCCGGGGTCCTGCACCCGTTCCAGCGCCAGATACCGCCCGCCGGCCTTCACTTCGTCCAGTGTGTGCACCGGGGTGCGGAACACGCCGAACACCCCCTGATGGGTGCCCACATCGGCCAGCTTATCGGCCACATGGTCTTCCACAAGGTAGTGTTCACCGGGCAGCCCGGCAAGCTCCGGGCACTTTGCCATAGCGCTTTCCGTATAAAATAAGGTCTCCAGCTGCGCACCGCGGGCAAGCTCCGGGCAGAGCTTGCGGCCCTCGGCCAGAAAGCGGCCCTCGCTGCGGCGGAATGCCGCGCTGGAAGAAAGGCGGCAGGCGTATTTGATCTTTGCGTTTTCCCTGCTGGTGATTTTTTCGTCCATCGTGTGTATTCAACCTTTCGCTGTACTGTCGTTCAAAAAGTAGTCTGCCGTCTTGTTCAAAAAATGCAAAAAGGGCAGCGTCTGCCACAAAGCGTTCCTGCGGCAGGGCGCTGCCCTGAAAAACATGTTCCCCTGCCGTAAGAACCCCGGATACAAAACGGACGCCCGCGTATACGCGCGGGCGTCACGATTCAAGTTCCTAATCAGGCGTTCTTGACGGTCTCGACCAGAGCTGCAAAGCTCTTGGGATCGTTAATAGCCATCTCAGACAGCATCTTGCGGTTCAGCTCGATGCCAGCCTTCTTCAGACCAGCCATGAAGGTGGAGTAGTTCATGCCCAGAGGACGAACTGCGTTGTTGATGCGGCAGATCCACAGGTTGCGGAACTGACGCTTCTTCATGCGGCGGCCAGCCAGAGCGTAGTTGCCGCTCTTCATGACCTGCTGCTTGGCCATCTTAAAGTGCTTGCTCTTGCAGCCGTAGAAGCCCTTGGCCAGCTTCAGCATCTTCTTACGACGTTTGTGAGTCATGGTTGCGCCCTTGATACGTGCCATTTTTTATATCTCCTTTAGTTGTCTCAATAGAATGTGTTTGCCTGCGGCTCGCTCTTAGGCGTAGGGCAGCATGCTCTTGATGGTAGCTGCGTTGGTCTTATCAACGTAGTTGGGCTGACGGTAGCCACGGGTCAGCTTGGTGGTCTTCTTGGTCAGGATGTGGCTGCGGAATGCGTGGCCGCGCTTGATCTTGCCGTTCTTGGTCAGCTTAAAGCGCTTCTTAGCGCCGGAGTGCGTCTTCAGTTTCATCTTAGCCATTTTAGTTTCCTCCTAAAATTAGTCCTTATTGGGTTTCGGGATCAGCAGAATGGACATCGTGCGGCCCTCGAGCACCGGCGGCTTATCGGTGGATGCCTGAGGCAGAGCCTCGGCAAAACGTTTCAGCACGTCTGCGCCCAGAGCACTGTGCGCCATTTCACGGCCGCGGAAGCGGATCGAAACCTTAACCTTGTGGCCAGCTGCCAGGAATTTGGCAGTCTGGTTCAGCTTGGTATTGAAGTCGTTGGTGTCAATGTTGAGCGAAAGGCGGGTCTCTTTAACTTCGACCACCTTCTGGTTCTTCTTGGCTTCCTTCTCCTTCTTCTGCTGTTCAAAACGGTACTTGCCGTAATCCAGCACCTTGCACACAGGCGGAACAGCCTGCGGTGCGATCTTGACCAGATCCAGACCAGCATCTTCAGCAGCGCGCATGGCCACCTGAATGGACACAACGCCCTTCTGCTCGCCGTCTGCACCGATCAGACGGACCTCACGGTCACGGATCTGACCGTTGATCTCCAGTTCCTTCGACTTTCCAGCGGTAGCGATAATGAATGCACCTCCAAACAAAATCCATTTTGTTGCAATATTTGGCATAGAAAACGCGGCCGCCCATTTTCAGGACAGCCGCGCAAAAATTCACTCAAAGCCGCAGTCCACTCACAATGAACTGCCTTCAGGTATAGCCCGGGGGATCTTTCCCTCGCAAGGCGAGCGCGGCACAGGCCGTAGCTGCTTTCTTTACCCGGTTATTTTACCACAGCCGCAGGGGCCTGTCAAGCACTTTTTATGCGTTTTACGAGAAAAATATGAATCGTCCTCATACCTCGATCAACCTGCCCAGTTCCAGCGAGTAGATGCCTTTATAGGTCACCGGCTTCGGGGCAAAGCGTTTGCCGACGGCCAGCGCGTACAGGTCCAGCTGGGGTTTGTAGGCCCGCACAAAATCCGCGGCTGTTTTGCGGCGGTCGGTCTTGTAGTCCAGCAGTTCCAGATGGTCCGGGTACACCAGCACAAGGTCTGCGATGCCCTGCACCAGCACCTGCGCTTCCGGGGCCGTGTCCGGGGCCGGGCTTCCCTGGGCGGCAAGCACCTCGGCGGCGGGCAGTGCTGTGATGAATGCCAGCTCCCGCAGCACCTGCTGTGCCGCGCAGATCTTTGCAAAGGCCTCGCTCTGCACAAAGCGGCGGATGCGCACGGCATCCAGTTTTGCGGCGATCTCCGGTGCGGTGAGCTGTGCAGCCGCCTGCCGGTCACGTTCCGCTCCGATGGCTTCGTCCAGCGTCCCGGCTGCTTTTGCCTCTGCCAGCGCCGCAAAATCGGCGTGCTCCAGAAATGCATGCAGGGCCGTGCCCATCTCGGCGGCGGTCAGGCCGTCTTTGGAGAGGAAGCCCGGCCGCTCCAGCGTGGTCTGCTCCGCCTTGTGCACGATGCTGGTCACGCTGACCTTGGCAGGCACCCCGGCCAGGGCTGCCGCCGGGTACTGCCAGGCAAAGCCCGCCCGCAGCTGTTCCACAAGGGCCGGGTCCGCGGCCGCCGGGGCTTGCGGTTCCAGCTCCTCAGGCTGTTGTTCCTGTTCCGGCTGCGTTGTTTCCGGCAGGGTGATAGTCACCGTGCTGCGGGTGTCCACAAAGGGCAGCTCCAGATTGCCCGCCAGCTGCCGCAGTGGCCCGCCGCAGGGGTGCACCAGCAGCGCCGCCCGCAGCCAGTCGGCAAAGCAGTTTGCCTGCCCGTGCAGGGTGGAGCCCGCTCCCGCCGCCAGAAACGCCGCCGCTTTGGCAAAGGGGTTCGCGGTCTTGCCGATGCCCAGCGGCACCGTGAGGATGAGCCTGTCCTGTGCGCGGGTCAGGGCCACATACAAAAGGCGCATCTGTTCGCTGCGCAGCTCCTGCCCGTGCACCTCGGCTAGCGCGGTGTAGGCCGCCGTTTTATAGGCGCCCTCGCCCTGTTCCGGCCGCAGCCGCAGGCCGGCCCCGTATTCCCGGTGCAGCAGCACCGGCTGCCGGGTATCAGCCGCGTTGAACCGCCGCCCGGTATCGGCCACGAACACCACCGGGAACTGCAGGCCCTTGGAGCGGTGGATGGTCATCACGGTCACACAGCCGGGCCTTGCCCCGCCGGGGGTGGTGTCCTGTCCGGTGGAACCGGCCAGCGCCGCCGCGTCGATGGCGCGCACCAGTGCCGAGATGCCGCCCGCACCGGACGCCGCGCAGAAAGAGGCGAACCGCCGGGCATCCTCCCGGCGGCGGGCACCGTTCTCGGTCACCCCCAGTGCGGCAAGGTAGCCGGTGGTGGCAAAAATTTCTTCCAGCAGCTGCTCTGCAGGCACGCTGCGGGCCATCTGCCGCAGAGCCGTGAGCTTGTCGTAAAAATCGTTCACCTTTTGGGTGAATGGGTCCTCTGCCGGGCCTTGCCGCGCCAGCAGCAGCGCACCGTACAGGCTCATGCGGGCGGGCTTTCCGGCACTTCCGGCGTTCTGTTCCTTCTGCAGCGCGGCGCTCTGTGCCCGCAGCCGCACCAGGTCGTCATCCGTAAAGCCGAACACCGGCCCCAGCATGGCCGCAGCCAGATAGATATCCTGCGCCGGGTTGTCGATGACCTTCAGCAGTGAGATGAGTGGTCGGATGTGGGGTGCTTCCATCAGGTTTTCCCGGGCGTCGGCATACACCGGGATGCCCCGGGCCGTGAGAGCTTCCACATAGGCTGGGAAGTCCCCGCGGGCCGAAAGCAGGATGCAGCAGTCCTCGTACTGCACCGGGCGGGTCGTGCTGCCCTCCCGCACCGGCTCCCCGGCGGCCACCAATTCTTCGATGCGCCGGGCGATCCATGCTGCGTCCGTCTCCGCTTCATCGTCCGGCAGAAACTGTGCTTCCACGCTGCCGGAGTAATCTCCCGGTGCGCCGCACACCAGCCGCTGCCCATCGCCGTAAGCGGTATCGCCCAGCTGCGGGGTCATGAGCTGCTCAAAAATGAAGTTGATGCCCTCCACCACCTGCGGGGCCGAACGGAAATTGGCGTCCAGCGCCAGCAGGGCGTTTTGCCCGGCAGTACCCTCCGGCGGGCGCGGGCGGGCCGCCCCGCCGGGCAGGGCCGGCCAGCGGTCCAGCTTTTCCCGGAAGATGCTGGGGTCGGCCTGCCGGAAGCGGTAGATGCTCTGCTTCAGGTCGCCTACCAGAAAGAGGTCATCCCCCGCCGGGGAGGCAAGGCAGCGGTACAGGGCATCCTGCAAAGCATTGGTGTCCTGATATTCGTCCACCATCACGGCAGCATAGTTCTGCCGGATGCTCCCGCACAGCGGGGTGGGGGTGCCGTCCGGGCTGCGCAGCAGCCGCAGGGCAAAGTGTTCAAAATCGCTGAATTCCAGCAGCTTGCGCTCCCGCTTTTTGGCCGAGAACCGGGCGTCGAAATCCCGTACCGCCGCAAACAGGGCCTGCAGCCGGGGCAGTGCCGCCTGCCGGTCGGCTTCCGCTTCTTCCTCGCTGCAGGAGACAAGCTCGGTGATCTGAGCAAACAGGTCGGCGGCCTCGTCAGCACGGGTCTTGATGGCCGTCTTGTGGTCGCCCTTCAGCCGTTTTTTCATGCCCTTCAGGCCGGGCTGCTCTTCCATGCCCAGCACAAAGGGAGTGAGCCGGTCGTACAGGGGCGTCCACTCCCCTGCCTGTGCCAGCCGCTCCACCTCGCCCAGCAGGGCGGCAGAGCGTTCCAGACGGCCCTGCGCGTCGGCGTATTTTTCGGCCACCGCCGCTTCCGCTTTCCGGATGGCCGCCGGGGTCTTTTTTTCTCCGGCCTCCGTCATTTCCTGGGCATAGTCCTCCCGGCAGTCCTGCTGGGCGGCGCACAGCAGCTCGCGGGCCGCCTTTGCATCGCGGGCTGCCTGCGCCAGCAGCAAGTCATGCCAGCAGGTGACGTCAAAGCCGTTTTCCTGCTGCCATGGAGCCAGAAATTCGTCCAGCTTGCGGTCGTAGTCCGGCAGTGCCCGCAGGAAATCATACACCTGCAGGATGGTGTCTCCCGCCGGTTTGTCGGTGCGGCCCTTGCCGTACAGGTCGGCAAAGGCGCAGAAATCCGGGTCCGCGTAGGCGTGCTCCAGCGTTTCGGCCAGTGCCGCCGTGCGCAGCAGCTCCACGCTGCCGGGGTCTGCCGGGGCAAAATCCGGCGGGATATCCAGCGCCTGAAAATGCTTGTGCAGCAGGTCCAGACAGAACGCGTCCATGGTGCAGATGGGTGCACGCTGCAGCAGCATGCGCTGGCGGCGCAGGGCGGTGTTGCCCGGCTCCTGCTGGCAGCGGCGCAGCAGTGCCTGCCCGATGCGGGCCCGCAGCTCCGCCGCCGCCGCATTCGTAAAGGTGACGATGAGCAGCCGGTCGGCGTCCACCGGGTGCTCCGGGTCGGTGATGAGGCGCACAGCGCGCTCGGTCAGCACCGCCGTCTTGCCGCTGCCGGCCGCCGCACTCACCAGCAGCGCCCCGCCCCGGTCGTCGATGGCGGCACGCTGGGCAGGCGTCCATCTGGGTTCGCTCATGTCGGTTCCTCCTCATCCTCTGCCGCTGCTTCCGGCTCAAAGGGCTTTGCCGGGGCTTCCAGGCCCCGTTCCCCGATGCCGGTCTCATGGCAGCAGATAAAATCATAATCGCACCAGGCACAGGGGCTGCGGTTGGTGCTGACCACCAGCGGCTCGGCAGCGATCTGCCCGCCGTACAGCTGCTCTCCCATCCGGGTGACGAGGTCATCCAGATGCAGCCGGATGCGGTTGAGCTTGGCGATGTCAGCACGTTTGTCCTTCTGGTAAGGGCTGGGCGCGCCGTTGCGGTAGCCGAAGGGCAGATACCGGCCCGTCTCATCCGCGTCCATGGCATCGAACACCTTCTGCTCGTCCCGCACCAGACCGTCCAGCTGATATTCCACGCTGCGGGCGGCCTTTTCGCGGGTGGTGGTCTCCGGGGCGGGGTCGGCCAGCAGATACAGCACGCCCGCCGGTTCCGCCCCGGTAAAGCGTCCGCTGGGGTCGCGGGTCAGGCTGAACAGGTACAGCAGCATCTGGCAGTCCAGCCCGCAGTACACTTCTTTCAGGTCCAGTTTCTTGGTGCCGGTCTTGTAGTCCACCACCCGCACCCAGCGGGTGCCGTCCTCTTCCACCCACTCGTCGGCGCGATCCACCGTACCGATGAGCTGCACCGTGCGCCCGTCCGACAGGTGATACAGCTGCCCGGGCACGGCGTCGGCCCCGCTGCCGATCTTCAGCTCACAGGCCACCGGACGGAACCGGGACTGGTTCTGTTCGTCCCGCAGGTAGCACAGCAGGCCGGTCATGCTCTTTTTCAGCCGGGAGAGCAGGTAGGCAAAGCGGGCCGTGTCCTCCGGCAGAAAGCGCTTTGCATACTCGTCCACCAGCAGCCCGGCCAGCGCGGCCATGGCTTCGTCATCCAGTTCCAGATAGGGCTGCAGGGCCGCACAGGGGTTGTCCGGCCCCGGGTGGGGGTCCAGTGCCATCTGCAGTACCCAGTGCATCAGGGTGCCGCTCTGGTCGGCGGAAAGCTCTGCCCGTTTGCGGGGCTTCAGCCCCAGCACATATTGCAGAAAATAGCCGTACCGGCAGGTATAGTATTTTTCCAGCTGGCTGGGCGAGACGCGGAGCCTCCGGCCCAGCAGCGTTTCCAGCGCGGGCAGGTCGTACACCTGCCGGGGCGGGTTCTCTTCCATGCGGTGCAGCAAGGCAAGGCCCTTCGGCTGCCCGGCACCGGGGGTGTGCAGGGCCTCGGTCAGGCTGGCGCGCTCCACATCGGTGAGCAGCCAGCCGCCGCCCAGCGTGTCCAGACCGTCCGCCGGGGTGGCGGCAAGGTCGGTCAGCTCCAGTTCCGGGGCAGCCGGGTGCAGTGCATCCACAAGGGGCTCCACCGCCGCGCACAGGGTCTGGCCCTGTCCCTTGGGCCAGCTGAGCCACAGCCCCTTTGCCGGGGCAGTGAGCGCTTTATAAAAGCACACCTGCTCCCGGATGACCCGGTTCTCAAAGCAGTCCGGCAGTTCCACCTGCTGGGCCATCAGTGCGTCACGGTCGGCGTGGGTCAGCAGGCCGCTCTCAGCCGGTGCACAGGGAAACTCCCCTTCTGCCAGCCCCAGCACGAACACATAATCCGGCGCGTCCAGACGCATCTTGCCCGCGCTGGCCAGCACCACGGCGTCCAGTGTCTGGGGGATATGCCCCAGGTCGGACGAGCGCAGCAGCAGGCCGAACAGGTCCTCGTACTCGGCCACGGTCACGCTCTGCTGGCCCAGCAGGCTGGCCATCTCGTCCAGCAGCTGCATCACCACGTTCCACTCGCGGGCGGCTTCCTCCGCCGCCGGGATGCCCCGTGCCGCGCGGATATCCTCCACCAGCCCGGCCTGCTGTTCCTCGGCCCCCAGCTCCTTCAGGCAGAAATAAACCGCCCGGCTGATCTGCTCCGCGTTGCCGCCCTTCACCTTTCCGCGCAGGGTGTCCACGGCGTCCACCAGCTTCCGGCGGGCGTCCTCGGCCCAGGCAAGATTCTGCCGGTCCTCGTCGGTCAGCTCGTTTTCACCAAAGCCCTTTGGGTTTTTGGTGAATTCGGCCCGCCAGGCCGCCGCATTGGGCGACCAGGTGTAGGCATAGTTTTCCAGCGCACACACCTGCTCTTCCGACAGCGCACACAGCCCGGTCTTGGCCAGCACGGTAAGCTGCTCGGTCATGTCCGCACCCCGCAGCAGGGCCAGCAAGGCCCGCACCGCCGTGGCCGGGGCACTGAACTCCGGGGTCGTGGGCTCGTCGCAGTACAGCGGGATGTCCGCCATGCGGAACTCATACCGCACGGCCGCCCGGTATTTTGCAATGTCGCGGCAGACCACGGCGATCTTGCCGCACCGCACGCCCTTCCGCATCAGGCGGCGGATGGCGGCCGCCGCGCACCGGGCTTCCTCTTCGCGGCTGGCTGACGGGAACAGCCGCACCTCTGGTGCCTGCGTTTCTTCCGCACTGCCGCCTTCCAGCAGCCGGGTCACCGCGGCAAGGCCCGGTGCATCCTTGTGGCGCAGGTCCCGCCGCAACAGCTCCGGGGCGGCCGCCTCGGTGCCGCTTTTGCGGGCCAGCTGCCGCAGCTGTGCAGCCACCACCTTGGCACCGGCAAACAGCCCAGTGTCCCCCGGCACCAGCGGGGTGCCGTCATCACACAGAGCCACCGTCACCTGCGGCAGTGCCGTGAGCAGTGCCGCCAGCAGCCGCTTTTTGGGGGCGTTGAAGGTATCGAATTCGTCAATGAACACGGCCCGGTCCTGCAAAAACTCCGGCAGGCTGCCCCGGGCAAGGGCCGCTTCCAGCCGGTCCGCCGCCAGTTCCAGCCGGTCGGAGGGGTCCATACCGGTGCCGGCCAGCAGCGTTTCATAGCCCTGCAGGATCAGTGCCAGCTCGGTGAGCTTGCCGCTGCCGGAGCCGCACCCCTGGGCCAGCCGGTACAGCTGCTGCCCCGAAAGCCCGGCGCTTTTCAGCTCGTCGATGGTCTCAGCGGCCATCTGGCAGAACGCCGCACTGCGCCGGTGGCGGTAATAATACTGTACCGTGTCCTGCAGCTCTTCCAGCGTGCGGCGCACCAGCACAGCACGGCCCGCATCCGAGAGGGTCTGCACCGCTGCACCGCCCTCGGCCGAGAGGATGTGCTCCGCCAGGCTGGTGAAGGAATAGCTGTCCACCATGCCGGAGAGCGCGTCCCCCAGTTCCCGGTAGATGCGGCCCTCGGTGCTGGAAGTGAACTGTTCCGGCACCAGCAGGATGCTGCGCTGCCCGGCCTCGGCCCGCGCCTTGATGCGGGCATACAGCAGGGTGGTCTTGCCGCTGCCGGAGCCGCCCAGAACCAGTTTGAGCATGCTGTTTCCTCCTTTGTCGTTTGGGATGTCCTGCCGTTATTGTAACACGAAACCGCCTGCAAAACTACGGTTTTCTTTGCAATGGGGCGGCGGCTGTGGTACACTGAGAAAAAAGACTGCACAGAAAGGACGTTTGCATGAAGATCCTAGCCGTTGATTACGGAGACAGCCGCACCGGCCTTGCCACCTGTGACCACACCGAATTTCTGACCACGCCCATCACCCCGCAGATCACCCTCAAGGCCCGCAACAAGGTGGCCGCGCGGGTGTGCGAGGTAGCCAAAGAGATCGGGGCCGAGCTCATCGTCATCGGTCTGCCGCTGAACATGGACGGCACCGAGGGCGAGCGCGCCGCCAAGAGCCGCAAGCTGGCAAAGACGGTCGAGATCTGGAGCGGCCTGCCGGTGCGCATGTGGGACGAGCGCCAGACCACCTGCGCCGCCGCCGACCTGCTGGACGAGAGCGGCACCTTTGGCAGCCGCCGCAAGGAGATTTTGGATTCCGTCAGCGCCACGGTGATCCTGGACGACTACCTTGCCTGGCGCAAGGAGCACCCCGGAGAGATCTGATGTAGAAAGAATGTTTTCACGAAAAAGGGGCGCAGCACAAAGGGCACCTGCCATATAGCAGGTGCCCTTTTGTTCACTGATATGTTTCAATGCTCACGCTGTTGATGGTGATGTCCTCGGTGGGCTTCTGATTTTCATCCACACCGGTCTGGCCGATGGTGTCCACCACGTCCATGCCCTCGTACACCTGCCCGAACACGGTATCGGTGTAGTCCAGATAGGGTGCGCCGCCGACGGTCTGGTAAGCGGCCACCACCTCGGCACGGTAGCCCGAGGCGTTCATCTTATCCACCAGTTCCTGGGTCACCGACTGGTCTCCCGGCAGGGTCTGCACCACATAGAACACGCTGGCGCACTCGCCGGAAGCATCCACGCCCATGCACAGCGCACCGGAGTAGTGGTGCAGACTGTCGGTGGTCTCCGCCGGGTAGCGGCTGCCGCTCCAGATGGTGGTGCCTTTTCCGTCGGTGCCCTGCCCGGCCTCCACCACAAAACCGCTCTCCACACGGGAGACGGTCAGGCCGTTGTAATAGCCCTGCTGCACAAGGCCGGTAAAGTTGTCGTAGGCCTGCGGGGCCTTGTCCGGGAAGAGCACTGCCTTGAACACGCCCGCCGAGGTGTCGAACACCGCCACGGTGTCGCCTGCCGCCGGGTGCGTGAACTGCTCTTCCGTCGACTCCACCGCCGGGCGGTCGATCTTCTGCACCGTGGTGCCGCCCCCGCCGGAACCGCCAAAGCTGCAGCCCGCCAGTGCCAGCACCGCGGCCAGTGCCAGTGCCGCCCATCGTTTTTTACGCATAGTTTTCCCCCTCGCTCCATATGCTGTATCAGACGTGCCCGCCGGACACGAAAAAATTCCAGAGCTATAGTATACCATATTCCGTGCCGCAGTGCGAGAGCAAACTGGTGAAAATTTGCAAAGCAATTTCTGTGCGAAAAAGCATCTTGACGAGCAGGCAAAAAAACGCTACACTATATGCAGACCGGACGGGCCGGTACACAAAAGCCCGTCTTATGACACGATACAGGAGACACGATCTATGTCTGACGAAATCAAGAACCCGAATACCGAGGACGAGGAATATCAGCCCGACCTGATGACCCTTGAGGACGAGGACGGCAACGAGGTCACCTTTGAGGTGATCGACGCACTGGACCACAAGGGCGTGCATTATCTGGCTGTGGTGGAATACACCGAAAATGAAGAGGACGCAGAGGATGCCCAGCTGGTGATCCTGAGCGTTGGCGAGGACGACGAAGGCGAATATCTGGACGTGGTAGAGGACGACGAGACTCTGCTGGAGGTCAGCAAGCTGTTTGAGCAGCGCCTGAGCGACGATTACGAGATCGACTGATCGTTTTCCTCTCCCAAATTACCAGGCAAGACTTCCTGCCCGGCTCGATTTGTTGCGGTTTATATGATCCTACTAATCATTCAACGGGAGCCCGGAGTTCTCCGGTGGAATGCAGACCTCCCCGCCATGGGTCGACCATGGAGGCTCGATGAGGAAGCGTGAAACCGGCGACAGGGCACCCACCTGTCCGCAAGGGTAGGTTTGATTGGCCGCAGACGACCGGGCGGGATCTTTTATAGGTTTTGATCCACCGCTGCCCCCTGCCGGGACAGTGTGTGGATTTTTTTATATCGGAACATTTGCACCGGGCACTGTGCGCCCCGGTGCGCGGCAAACCGGAAAGGATGTGCAATTGCGGCATGAGTTCTGAGCACTTGGTGGGCACTTCGATCCCCCGTTTTACCTTTGACACCCCTACAAAGCCCGGCAACGATTTCTACGCCCTGTGTGAGGGGGAACAGCCTCTGGTCATGATCTTTCTGCCCGCTTTTGACCACCCGGTCACGCGGGAATATCTGACCCATTACCTCAAGACCTACGCCCGCCTGCGGGGCGTCCGGCTGGCCTGCGTGGTGCGCTCCTCGGCCCGGACGGTGGCACAGGCCACCCAGGGGGCTGAATTTCCGTTTCCCATCATCTGCGACGCACCGGGGGTGCTGTACAGCTATCTGGGCGTGGAGCAGGCCCGCGGCCTGCGGAGCTGGAGTTTTGCCGCCCAGCGCATCTACAAGACTGCAAAAGAGCAGGGCTACCGCTATGACAGCTCTGCCCCGCAGATTTTACCGCTGACGCTGGTGGTGGGGCACCTGGGCAAGATCTTGTTCATCCACTCCGGCCGCAGCCAGACCGACCTGCCGGAGGACTGCACCGCCATCCGGGAGATTGCCCGGGAAGTCGCCTCCACCCTGGCCGCCGGGCCGGAAGGTCCCCGGACCCGTTGCTCGGACGAGACCCTCACCCTGCCGGACCTGGTGGGGTGGGACGATGGGGATAACGACCGGTAAAACAGACCGATGCTTACACAAAAGCAGGACACCCCCACCACGGGAGTGCCCTGCTTACTACCAGAATATAGCATAGTGAAAAATGCTTGTCAAGGCTGTTTTTTTAAGATTTGCACATCTGTACGCTATAAAACGGCTGCTGCACGCTATTGTGCAGCAGCCGTTCTGTTATTCCTCGGTTTCCTCGGTGAACAGCCCCGGGATGCCGCACAGGGCCGCCAGACCTACCAGTGTGAACACGATACGGGACCAGATGGAGGCGCTGCCGCCCAGCAGCCAGCCCACAAAGTCGAATTGGAACAAGCCCACAAGGCCCCAGTTGATGCCGCCCACAATCATCAGGATCAGGCAGATTTTATAAAAGGTCTGCACAAAAAAGACCTCCTTCCCTTGGAGCCATTCTGCCCCGTGGGAAGGAGGTTTATTCATGGACAGATCAGACGACCCGCGCGCCGCCCTTGTCCGGCTGCGCGGTGTACACCTGCTTCCAGCGGTGCTTTGCCGCCGCTGCTGCGGCGCGGGCGGATGTCTCATCCCGGAAGATGCCAAACACCGCCGACCCACTGCCGGTCATCAGAGCCGTCACAGCGCCCTTTTCACGCAGCAGAGCCTTGATGGCCCCGGTGTCCTTGGCACCGCTGCACTCTTCCAGTGCGTTGCCGGCAGCGGCGCACACCGCGTCCAGATCTCCGGCGCGGACGGCGGCTTCCTGGGTCTCACAGTCCGGGTGCACCGTGCTGCCCACCTTGTCGTAGGCTGCAAAGGCCTCCGGAGTGGACACGCCGTAGTCCGGCATCACCACCGTGAACCAGCAGTCCGGCACCGGCGGCAGGGGTTTGAGCAGGTCGCCCACGCCCTGCACCCGGCAGGTGCCGCCCATGAGGGCAAAGGGCACATCTGCGCCAATGGACGCGCCCAGTGCGCACAGCTCGCTCATGGAGAGCCGGGCACCGTACAGCTCGTTCAGGCCCACCAGCACGGCGGCGGCATCGGCGCTGCCGCCGGCCATGCCTGCCCGCACCGGGGTATTCTTATAAATAGTGATGTCCACCCCCGCCAGCAGGCCGGTGTAGTGGAAAAACGCCAGCGCCGCCTTGATGGCGGTATTTTTGTTGTTGGGAGCCACCAGACTGCCCGGCAGCCGCAGATTCAGGTAAGGGCTGCGGCGCAGCACCACCCGCTCATACAGGGTGATGGCCTGCATGGTCATGTCCAGATCATGGTAGCCATTGGGCAGCAGGCCCACCACGTCCAGCGCCAGATTGAGCTTTGCCGGGGCCAGAACGGTCACCACATTCTGCTTTCGCATGGAGCATTCCCTCCTCAGTTGCCCTGAACCAGGCCGTTTTCCTGCAGGAACTCCCGGATGCGCTTGAGCGCCTCAGTCAGGTGCTCCACGCTGTAGGCGTAGGACACGCGGCAGTAGCCCTCGCCGGATGCGCCAAAGGCGTCGCCGGGGATGATGGCCACATGCTTCTGCTCCAGCAGCTTCGTGCAGAACTCCTGACTGCTCATGCCGGTGGACCGGATGCAGGGGAAGGCGTAGAACGCGCCCCGCGGCTCAAAGCAGGTCAGGCCCATGTCGTTGAAGGAGCGCACCACCAGACGGCGGCGCATGTTGTACTCGTCGCGCATGCGGTCGATCTCGCCGTCGCAGTCCCGCAGGGCCGTGATGGCGGCATACTGGCTGGTGGTGGGGGCGCTCATGATGGCGCTCTGGTGGATCTTGGTCATGATCTTAATGATGGGTTCCGGGCCGCAGGCGTAGCCCAGCCGCCAGCCGGTCATGGCGTAGCTCTTGGAAAAGCCGTTGACCACGATGGTGCGCTCTGCCATGCCCGGCAGGGAGGCAATGGACACATGGGGCCGCAGGCCATAGTTCAGCTCCGCATAGATCTCATCCGACAGCACCATCACATTGGTGTCCCGCAGCACCTCGGCCACGGCTTCCAAGTCCTCCCGCTCCATCACCGCGCCGGTGGGGTTATTCGGGAAGGGCATGATCACCAGCTTGGTCCGGGGGGTGATGGCCGCCTTCAGGGCGTCGGCGCGCAGGCGGAACTCGTCCTCCTGGCGGCAGGCCACATGGACCGGAACGCCGCCGGACAGGGTGGTGATGGGCTCGTAGCACACAAAGCAGGGCTCCGGGATGATCACCTCATCCCCGGGTTGGATCAGGGTGCGGATGCACATATCAATGGCTTCGCTGCCGCCCACCGTCACCAGAATCTGCCGCATGGGGTCGTACCGCAGGCCCATGCGCCGCTCCAGATAGCGGCTGATCTCGGCCCGCAGCTCCTTTAAGCCAGCGTTGGAGGTGTACCGGGTACGGCCGTGCTCCAGGCTCTCGATGCCTGCTTCCCGCACGGCCCAGGGGGTCTTGAAGTCCGGCTCGCCCACGCCCAGGCTGATGCACTCCGGCATCTCGGCGGCCAGATCAAAGAATTTGCGGATGCCGGAGGGGCGCATGGCCTTGGCGGCAGGCGCGATCAGTTTATCGTAGTCCATCACAGCACCGTGCACTCTCTTTCATCGATTTCTTCGTCCTGATACAGGCGGCCCTCCTTTTTATAGGTGCGCAGCACAAAATGGGTGGCGGTGGACAGCACATCGTCCAGCGGAGAAAGGCGCTTTGCCACGAACAGAGCGATCTCCTGGAAGGTCTGGCCCTTGATCACCAGCTGCAGGTCGTAGCCGCCGCTCATCAGCAGCACGCTCTCCACCTCGTCAAAGGCGGCAATGGTGGCTGCGATCTCGTCAAAGCCGCGGCTCTTCTTGGGGCTGACGTTCAGCTCGATGACGGCCTCCACACGGTTGACCCCGGCCTTTTCCCAGTCCACGAGGGTCTTGTAGCCCTTGATGATGCCCTGCGCCCGGGCCAGATCGATCATGGCCGCCACCTCGGCGGGGGATTTATTCAGCATCGTGGCGATATCCTCAATGGGCAGCCGCGCATTGTCTTCCAGGATCTTCAAAAGCTGTTCCATAGTATTTTGCTCCTTCTCAGCCCGTAATCGGGAAATAATTTATCTATAAGTATAGCACAAGCTGTAAAAGATTGCACCCAATTTTTGGGATAGAATGTCTTTTTCCCCTCGTGTCTGTTCTTTTTTACAAAAAGTGTGTTCAAATTTTGCCAAATCTGCTATACTGGAAGAGTAAGAGTGTGCCGGAACGCTTGCGGCACCGTTCATCAAAAGGAAAACGAGGGTGGAAACGATGAAAGCATTCATTACCGTCATTGGTCACGATACCGTGGGCGTTGTTGCCAAGGTCGCTGGTCTGTGCACCGAACTGAACATCAATATCGAGGACGTGACTCAGAGCATCCTGCAGGGCATGTTCGCCATGATCATGCTGGTGGATATCAGCAACTGCAATGTGAGCCACGAAGAGCTGCACAAGCGCACCGACGCGCTGGCTGCCGAGATGGGCATGCAGATCAATGTTACCCGTCAGGAAGTTTTTGATGCCATGCACACCATCTGATGGAGGGAGTACACAGCTATGAGTATGTTTAATACCGGTGACATCCTCGAGACCATCGAGATGTTCACTCAGGACAATCTGGACGTGCGCACCGTCACCATGGGCATCAGCCTGCTGGACTGCATCGACCCAGACCCGAAGAAGGCGTGCGAGAACATCTATAACAAGATCACCACCAAGGCCGCAAACCTTGTGCCCACGGTGGAGCATATCAGTGCCGAGTACGGTATTCCCATCATCAACAAACGCATCAGTGTCACACCCATCGCCATGCTGCTGGGTGCCTGCCCGGATGCCGACCCCGTGGACTTTGCAAAGACCTTGGACGCCGCCGGTAAAAAGGTGGGTGTAAACTTTGTGGGCGGCTACAGTGCTCTGGTGCACAAGGGCTTTTCTGCCGGTGACCGCCGCCTGATCGAGTCCATTCCCCGCGCACTGGCCGAGACCGATATCGTGTGCAGCTCGGTGAACATCGGTGCCACCAAGGCAGGACTGAATATGGACGCCGTCAAGCTCATGGGCGAGGCCGTCAAGAAGGCCAGTGAGCTGACGGCTGATCGTCAGTGCATCGGTGCCGCAAAGCTGGTGGTGTTCTGCAACGCACCGGAGGACAATCCCTTCATGGCCGGTGCATTCCACGGCCCCGGCGAGCCGGACTGTGAGATCCATGTGGGCGTTTCCGGCCCCGGCGCTGTGCGCGCTGCACTGGCCCGCCTGCCCAAGGATGCCCCCATCGACGAGGTGGCAGAGCTGGTCAAGCGCACCGCCTTCAAGATCACCCGCGTGGGCCAGCTGGTGGCCAATCTGGCTTCTCAGGCACTGGGTGTGCCCGCCGGTATCATCGACCTGTCGCTGGCACCTACCCCCGCCATCGGCGACAGTGTGGCCAACATTCTGGAAGAGATGGGCCTTGAGACCTGCGGCTGCTGCGGCACCACCGCCTGTCTCGCCCTGCTGAACGATGCCGTGAAGAAGGGCGGCGTGATGGCCTCCAACCATGTAGGCGGTCTGTCCGGTGCCTTCATCCCGGTCAGCGAGGATGCCGGCATGATCCACGCCGCCGAGACCGGATGCCTGACCATTGAAAAGCTGGAAGCCATGACCGCCGTCTGCTCGGTGGGCATCGACATGGTCATCATCCCCGGCGACACCACCCCCGCCGTGATCAGTGCCTTGATCGCCGACGAAGCCGCCATCGGCATGGTGAACAGTAAGACCACCGCTGTGCGTGTGATCCCCGCCATCGGCCGCAAGGCCGGCGAGGTGCTGGACTTCGGCGGCCTGCTGGGCTACGGCCCCATCATGCCGGTCAACAGCCACGACCCCTCGGTGTTCATCAACCGCGGCGGCCGCCTGCCGGCTCCCATGCAGTCGCTGAAGAACTGAGCCCTCTCAGTCATCTCGCATTCGCTCGAAGCAGCTGTATAAATCACCTTTTACAGACCCATCCTCTGGATATCATTTCCAGAAGAAGGGTCTGTTTTTTTATGGGTAAGATGCTTTCCCGGCGGCAGATGCAGCACCTGTGCATCTGCCTTGCGCTCGGACTTTTGCTGAGCAGCCTGTGGCAGGCGGCGGCCTGGAGCCGCACCCAACTGCACACCGGCGATGCGGTATGTGCCGATACCCTGCGGCTGCACATCCGCGCTGCCAGCGATGCCGTGGCCGACCAGAGCGCCAAGCTCCGGGTACGGGACGCCGTGCTGGCCTGTCTGGACGCTGCCTGTCCCGCCGGGAACCAGACCGACGCCCGCAGCTGGGCGGCCCGGAACCTGTTCACTTTGCAGCTTGCCGCCCGGCACGCGCTGGCCCGGTGCGGGGTGAATGCCCCGGTGCAGGTGCAGCTGGTCAACATGTACTTCCCGGCCCGGCAGTATACCGGCGGCTGCCTGCCCGCCGGGCGGTACGATGCGGTGCGCATCACCATCGGCTCCGGCAGCGGGCAAAACTGGTGGTGCGTGCTGTACCCCGGGCTGTGCCGTGCCGCCTGCGGCGGCTATGCCCTGCCGGAAGAAAACGATCTGGTGTGCGGGGACTACATCCTGCGCCTGCGCTTCGTGGACTGGTGGAACCGGCACACTGCTTCCCGCACCACCCGGGTGCTGGCCGGGTGACGCTGCCCTCCCCTGCCGCATAGCATGGAGGGAAAGGAGCGTGTGATCCTATGGCGATCCCTGCTTATTATTCCCTGCTCCATCGGGGCTCCTCCGGCCCGGATGTGGCCATGGTGCAGACCTGGCTCAACGGTGTCCGTGATGCCTGCACCTGGCATGACCCCCTGAAGGCGGACGGAAAGTTCGGCCTTTCCACCGAGAACGCCGTAAAGGAGTTCCAGCTGAAAAACAAAATGAACGTGGACGGCAAGGTGGGGGCCAACACCTGGAACGTGCTCTACACCCGCTACACCGCAAAGCACGGCCTGAACGTGCCCTACCCCGGCATCGTGCTGCGCAGCGGCGCATCCGGCGGGACGGTGCGGCTGGTGCAGCAGAAGCTCAACTCTCTGGGTGAGCGTCTGAACGCAGACGGCCGGTACGGAGCCGCCACCGCAGCCGCCGTGCAGCGGTTCCAGCGCCGCAACGGCCTTGCCGCCGACGGCAGCGTCGGTCAGGCCACCTGGGAAAAGCTGTTCTGAGTTTACAATTTAAAATAATTTTCTCCTAGAACTCCCTCAGTCAAATCCTTCGGATTTGCCCGCTCCCTCACAGAGGGAGCCTTTGGCAGAGCGGAAATCGTTCCGGTTTCGTCAGAGGCCCCATCTCCGAGGGGGCTGGCATCGCGCCAGCGATGACTGAGGGAGTTTTTTTCGGCAGCCTTTTGTTTCCATCCCGTTGCGAAAGAAACCTCCGTTGTTCTATAATAGGGTAAAAATCATCTGAAAGGCGGTGTTCGCTTTTGCGTTTTGCGCATCTTTCCGACCTGCATCTGGGCAAGCGGGTGTGCGAGTTTTCCATGCTGGAGGACCAGAAATACATCCTGGAGCAGATTCTTGCCCTGCTGGATGCCCACCCTGTGGACGGGGTACTGCTGGCAGGCGACCTGTACGACAAGCCCGTTCCCCCGGCCGAGGCCGTGCGCCTGCTGGACTGGTTCCTCACCCAACTGGCAGCCCGGGGCCTGCCGGTGTTTGCCATCAGCGGCAACCACGATTCCGCCGACCGTGTGGCCTTTGGTTCAGCCCTACTGGAAACCAGCCGGGTATACGTCAGCCCGGTGTTCTCCGGTGCGCCGCAGCCCATCTGCCTTGCGGACGAGCATGGCCCGGTGGATGTGTACTTACTGCCCTTTCTGAAGCCCGCTTCCGTGCGGCATGTCTGGCCGGACGAGCCCATTGAGAGCTACAACGACGCCCTTGCCTGCGTGCTGCGGCACTGCACCCCGGACCCTGGCCACCGCAGCCTGCTGGTAGCCCACCAGTTCGTGGCCGGTGCCGCCGCCTGCGAGAGTGAAGAGCCTTCCGTGGGCGGGCTGGACTGCGTGGACGCGGCCCTGTTCGACGCCTTTGACTATGTGGCCCTGGGCCACCTGCACAGCCCCCAGAAGGTGGGCCGCGACACCCTGCGTTACTGCGGCACCCCGCTGAAGTATTCCTTCTCGGAAGCACACCAGCATAAAAGCATCACCTTTGTGGACCTGGGCGAAAAAGGCTGCGTGGACATTTCCACCGCGCCCCTGACCCCGCTGCACGACCTGCGGGAGGTCCGGGGCAGCTATCTGGAACTGACCGACCGCCGCACCTACGAGGGCACCGCCACCGACGATTATCTGCACATCACCCTGACCGATGAGCAAGACGTGCCGGACGCACTGGCCAAGCTGCGGCTGATCTACCCCAACCTGATGCGGCTGGACTACGACAACCGCCGCACCCGCGAAGATCAGCAGATCACCGCGCCGGAGCGGGTGGAGAACATCACACCCTTGCAGCATCTTGCTGCCTTTTACGAACTGCAGAACAACCAGCCCCTGACCGATGAGCAGGCCGCGTTCTGCCAGCAGCTCATTGAGGACATCTGGAAGGAGGGGGAGGACGCATGAGACCGCTCCGCCTGACCCTGTCGGCTTTTGGCCCCTATGCCGCCGAGACCACCCTGAAACTGGAAAAGCTGGGCAAAGGCGGCCTGTACCTTGTCACCGGCGATACCGGTGCCGGCAAGACCACCCTGTTCGACGCCATCACCTACGCGCTCTACGACCACTCCAGCGGCGGTGTGCGGGAGGGGGCCATGCTGCGCAGCCAATATGCCGACCCCAAAACGCCCACCTTTGTGGAGCTGGAATTTGAGGTGAATGGTGCCCGCTACACGGTGCGCCGCAATCCGGAATACCCCCGCCCCAAGGCGCGGGGCGAGGGCTTTACCACCGAAAAAGCAGACGCCACCCTCACCTATGCCGACGGCCGCCCGCCGGTGACCAAGGCACGGGATGTGAACGCCGCCGTGCTGGACATTCTGGGGCTGGACTACAACCAGTTCTGCCAGATCGCCATGATCGCGCAGGGGCAGTTCACCAAGCTGCTGAATGCCTCCACCGAGGAGCGCAGCCGCATTTTCCGCAAGCTGTTCCGCACCCAGCGGTACGCCAAATTGCAGGACCGTCTGCAGGAAGAAGCTTCCCGCCTGAACCAGCAGCGTCTGGCCCAGAACACCCAGCTGGACAGCCTGCTGGCCGGGCTGCAGGTCGCACCCGACGACCCGGACGCCGACGCGCTGGCCGCCCTCTGTGCCCAGACCGAGCCTGCCACCGCGCTGACCTTATTGGAGGAGCTGCTGCAGCGCCAGCAGGCCGCACAGGAGGCCGCCGCCGCATCCCTTGCCGACACCGAAGCCCGGCTGGATGCCATACAGCAGCAGCTGGGAGCCGCCCGGCAGGCCGCGCAATTGGCCCGGCAGCTGGCCGAACAACAGGCCGCGCTGGACGCCGCCCGGCCCGCACTGGATGCCGCCAAAGTCGAGAGCGCCCGCCACGCCGATGACGTCGCCCGGTTGGATGCCCTGACCGGCCAGGTGACCCAGGCCCGCACCGCCCTGAACGCCTACGACGAGCTGGACGCGCTGTGCCGGGAGCAGAAGCAGGCACAGGATGCCGCGCAGCTGGCCGGGGCACTGGCCGCGAAGCGCCGCACCCAGCTGGAAGCGCTGGACGCCAGCCTTGTTGCAGCCGACACCGCCCTTGCCGTGCTGGTGGATGCCCCCACCCGGCAACTGGCTTTGCAGAATCAGGCTGCGCAGCTGGAAGCCCGCAGCACCGCGCTGGACGCCCTTGCCCAGCGGCTGGCCGACAGCCAGAAACAGGCCCGGCAGGCCCGCCGGGCACAGGACGCCTACCGCGCCACCGCTGCCCGGCAGGATGAAGCCCACGCCCGACGGGATGCACTGGACCGGGCCTTTCTGGACGCGCAGGCCGGTCTGCTGGCACAGGAGCTGACCGAGGGTGCCCCCTGCCCGGTGTGCGGCAGTACCCATCACCCGGCCCGGGCCGTCCTGCCCCGCACCGCACCCACGCAAGTACAGGTGGAACAGGCCCGGCAGGCCGCCGAGGAAGCCGACCGTGCCGCGCAAACGGCCAGCGCCGCCGCCCAGAGCGCCCTTGCCGCTGCAGACGAAGCCCGCCGCAGCCTGCGCCGGGACGCCGAGGCCCTGCTTCCGGAGCGCTTTGCCGCGCCGGAAGGCAAACCTCCGGTGCAGCTGACCTTCGCCCTGATGAATACCGTCCTGTCCGAGGAAACTGCCGCCCTGCAGGCCGCCCGCACCGACTGCACGGCCAGCCTGCGGCAGGCCGGAGCCGACTGTCAGCGCAAGGCGCAGCTGGAAGCCGACCGGCAGGCCCACACCCGCCAGCGCCCGGCGCTGGAACAGCAGGTGCAGGAGGCTGACCGCACCGCTGCCGCTCAGTCTGCCCGCGTACAGGCACTGGAACAGCAGGTGCTTGCCAAACAGAAAGCCCTGCCCTACCCCCAGCGGGCGCAGGCGCAAGCCGCGCTGGACCTGCTGGAAGCCGACCGCACCGCCCTGCGCGCCGGGATGGAACAGGCCGAAGCCGCCCTGCGCACTGCACAGCAGAACTACGCAGCCGCCAAAGCCGCTGTGGATGCCCTGCGCAGCCAACAGGCAGCGGCCCAGAGTTCCGCCCCGGCTCAGCCGCCGGAAACCTTACGGGAAGCGGCTGCTGAATTGACTGCCGCACGGGATGCCGCCCGCGGGCAGGAAAAGCAGCTGGCCGCCCGCCTGCTGCCCAACCACCGCATCGCGGAGCAGTACCGCACCGCCGCCGCGCAGCACGCCGCATTGGAGCAGCGCGCCCAGTGGGTGGGAGCACTGGCCGCCACCGCCGGCGGCACCCTGACCAGCAAACAGAAGATCAAACTGGAAGCCTACATCCAGATGGACTACCTCGACCGCATCCTGCGCCACGCCAACCTCCGCCTGATGCAGATGACCGATGCCCAGTACGAGCTGGAGCGCATCGGGGCCGAGAACCAGCGCAGCCAGTCCGGCCTGGACCTTGGCGTCATCGACCACTACAACGGAACCCGCCGCAGTGTCAAGACCCTGTCCGGTGGTGAGAGCTTCAAGGCCTCGCTGGCGCTGGCCCTGGGCCTTTCGGATGAAGTGCAGAGCGCCGCCGGCGGCATCCGGCTGGACACCCTGTTCCTGGACGAGGGCTTCGGCAGCCTGGACGAGGAATCGCTGGAACAGGCCATCCGGGTGCTGGCCGGTCTGACCGAGGGCGACCGGCTGGTGGGCATCATCTCCCATGTGGGAGCCCTGAAGGACCGCATCGACCGGCAGGTGGTGGTGCACAAAAACCGCACCGGCGGCTCCACCGTGGAGCTGGTGGTGTAAAACGCCCCGCCGCCGGGCATCCTAACGGCAGGAGGTGACCGCTTTTATGAATTCCCTCACGCCGTTCATCCATCATGCCCTTCCGGACCGGCCCGGGCCTTCTTCCGCGCCGGAAGCCAACTGCAGCCGGTGCAGCCCGCCGCTGGGCAAACAGCCGGACCCGACCCAGCCGCCCGGAGACCCCTCGGCACCCGGCACCCAGCTGCCCCCGCCGGAAGTGCCCGGCAATCCTCCGCACCCGGAACCGGGCAGCGCTCCGCAGGCCGGTGTGCCCATGACCGACGGCACCCCCGCCGCCTGCCGCCAGAAGAACGCACAGGAATTTCTGGCCGGGAAGGTGCCCGGTGTGATGGCGCAATATGCCCCGGGGCTGTTCAGCACCCTGCAGCACACTCACTCGGCCCACCCCGCCCCGGAGGAGGACGCCGACGCGGTGCAGCAGCTTGTGGAGTGGCGCGAAAACGCCCCTTACGGCTGAGCCTCACAAAAAATTTTCCGTTAATTTTTGCTTTACCTGTTGAAATCTTGCCGCGCTTCCCTTATTATGGTAGCAAACAAAGATAAAGGCAGGTTTTGCATTATGGCAGAGATCAAATACGAAGTCGTCGAGCGCATCGCGGTGCTCTCGCAGCGTCCCCGCGGCTGGGAGCGTCAGCTCAACCTGATCAGCTGGAACGACGGCGAGCCCAAGTACGACATCCGCGACTGGTCCCCGGACGGCACCCGCATGGGCAAGGGCATTTCCCTGAGCCACGACGAAATGGCCATCCTCAAGGGCCTTCTGGACGATCTGGAGCTGTAAGCATGGGCGGCCGCGAAGAGTTTTTGCAGATCTGGCAGCAGCACATCACCCGCCCCGGCAGCGAAAAGCTGCTGGACTGGCTGGACCATAAGACCGATTTCTTTACGGCACCGGCCTCTACCCGGTTCCACGGTGCCTGTGAGGGCGGGCTGTGTATGCACAGCCTGAACGTCTACCATGCGCTGCACGACACCTTTTTTACCGAGGGCGACAGCGAGGAGACCTTTGCCATCTGTGCACTGCTGCACGATCTGTGCAAGGCCAACTACTACAAGCCCGGCACCCGCAACGTGAAAAACGAAGCGACCGGCCAGTGGGAAAAGGTGCCCAGCTACAGCGTGGAAGACCTGTTCCCCTACGGCCACGGCGAAAAGAGCGTGTTCCTCATCGAGCGGTTCATGAAGCTGCGGGTCGAGGAGGCCGTTGCCATCCGCTGGCACATGGGCGGCTTTGACGATGCGGCCCGGGGCGGCTGCTTTGCCATCTCGGAAGCCTACGACAAGTACCCCCTTGCCGTCAAACTGCACATCGCGGATCTGGAAGCCACCTATCTTATGGAGCACCGCACCAGCGCCGTGCACTGAGCATATTTTATCCCGATACCAAAAAAGACCCGGATACTGGCAGCACCTTTTTGTGCCTGCCCCGTGTCCGGGTCTTGTTTTTTATTCCTTGTTGCGGGCCTTATTCTGGTACATCCGGTCATCTGCCTGCCGGATGGCCTCCCGCAGCGGGTGCACACCGCACACACCGCCCACGCTGATGGACAGGCGGATCTCCGGGTGGCTCTCCACCCGGGCCTGCCGCACCGCTTCCTGGATGCGGTCCATCACCAGCGGCAGTCCCTCCGGCCGCAGCTGCGGCATCACCAGCAAAAACTCGTCGCCGCCGTAGCGCACCAGAATGTCGCTCTCCCGCAGGCAGGCCTGCACCGCCGCAGAGATGCTTTCCAGCGCCTTGTCGCCCACCAGATGGCCGTAGCTGTCGTTCACGGCCTTGAAGCGGTCCACGTCAATGACCACCACACCGTTGATCTGCTCACTGTCGGCCAGGAACTTTTCAAAGTACCGGCGGGAGTAGGCCCCGGTGAGCGGATCGATGAAGGCACTGTTGTCAAAGTCCTCGCTGCGGTCCAGCAGCATGCGGCGGCCGCCCATGTCCAGCCAGCGTCCGTTGGACAGCTTGGAAACCATTTCCAGCACGCAGCCGCGGCCGTTGTTCTCCACATAGCGCGACAGCACAAAATAGGCGTCCTCGCCATTGAATTCGATCTTGTTCAGGGTCTTTTTGCTGGTGAACACCTTGGCCGAGATGCAGTTCTCACACCGGCCGGCCTTGTTCCACACCACATGGCAGTGACCGGCCCGCTCTTCCAGCGTGCCGTCCGGGTGCAGGGTGAGCACCTTGGCGCGCTCCGGGTCCACCAGACGCACCAGGTCAAACACGCCCTGCAGCTGCTGCAGGACAGCCGCCATCGAGCCTCCGGAGCTGTGCAGCAGCACATCCGGCTGCGCTTTTGCATCCTCGGTCTGCTCCGGCAGCAGCTGGCCCACCACGCTCACACAGCGGCGCTGCCCGCCGCGGCTCCACTGGGTGCGCAGCACCAGCCGGTGCGGCTGGTATCCGCCGCCGGTCTGCACCTCCACGGGGAAGCTGGCCTGCGGGATCTCCGGGGTTGCCTTTTCCAGCGCTTCCAACAGGCGGCGGCGGTCCTTCAGGGAAAGGAAGTTCAGCCCTTCGCCATGGTCAAAGTCCAGCACCTGGGTGCGCTCGGCGGCGCTGGCGTAGTGGTTGGTCACCGTCACCCGGCCGCTGAGCAGGTCGTAGTCGAACTGGATGCCGCCGCACTGGTCCGCATAGAACTGGGTGCGCTCGCGTTCCAGGTTGAGCAGCCGCTGGCTGCGGTCCTCCCGCGGGAGGGCTTCCCGGTGCAGGATCTCCTCCGACAAGCGGTGGGTGTCCTGGTGGAAGCTGCGGTCCCACTCGTTGCGCTGCAGCTCCTGCCGCAGCAGCTCCGACGACTCATTCAGGCATTCCAGCAGCAGCGGGTTGAAGGCCCCGCACTCGCCGTTCAGGATCATGCGCAGGGCCGTGTCGTGGTCGTAGGCCGGTTTATAGCAGCGGTCGCTGGTCAGGGCGTCGTACACATCTGCCAGTGCCACCACCTGTGCTGCGATGGGGATCGCATCGCCCTTCAGCTTGTCCGGGTAGCCGCCGCCGTCCCAGCGCTCATGGTGCCAGCGACAGATGGCATAGGCCACCTGCAGCAGGGGCTCGTTTTCCTCGCCGATGGTGTTGCTCAGGTCCCGCAGGATGCGGGCACCCTTCACCGTGTGGGTCTTGATCATCGCGTATTCTTCGGCGGTCAGGCGGCCGGGCTTGTTGAGGATCTCGGTGGGGATCACGATCTTGCCCAGGTCGTGCAGGGCCGATGCCGTGCTGATGAGCGAAATGTCGCTCTCGTCCAGCTGATACCGGTCGGTCTTGCCCGCCAGCTGGTGCAGCAGCAGGTCGGTCAGGGTGCGGATGTGCAGCACATGCAGGCCGCTCTCGCTGTTGCGGAACTCCACCACATGGCTCAGGATGCTGATCATCAGCACGCTGTTGTGCTCTTTTTCGTACACCTGATCGGTCACCAGCCGGGTCAGGCGCTTCTGCTTGGCATACAGCATGAGCACGTTCTGCACCTGGCGCAGCACCATGACCCGCTCAAAGGGGCGGCGCATGTAGTCGGCCACACCCAGGTCGTAGGCACGCTCGATGTTGGCCGTGTCCTTTGCCGCCGAGATCATGATCACCGGGATCTCGTCCAGCCAGGAATAGCAGCGCATGACCTTCAGCACGTCAAAGCCGTCCATCTGCGGCATCATGATGTCCAGCAGCACCAGTGCGATGTCCGTGTGCTCGCGCAAAAGCTCCACCGCACGGACACCGTTTTCCGCTTCCAGATACTCATACCCGTCGCCCAGGATCTCCATCAGCAGCGCGCGGTTGATCTCAGAATCGTCTGCGATCAGGATCTTCTGTTTCCCATTCATGTGCCTTGCTCCTCGCCATCCCCATCTGTCAATGTGCTGCCTTGCCGCAGCAAAAATCCCCTGTTCACACAAAAAGCTGCTGCACCAGTCCATGCCGGCACAGCAGCTTGTCGAATCATTCTTGCATCATTTCATCAAACCGGCGCAGCAGCTCCACCGAAAGCTTCTCCAGCTCCGTTTCCGGCTGCCACACGGGTTCCGGCTGCGCCGCAGGCTGTGCGGCCGGTCTTGCACAGCAGGCCACAGCTTCTTCGGGCGGTTCCGGCGTCGGGGCCTGCACCGGCACTTCCGGACAGGCAGGCGTCTGGGCAGCCTGCTGCTCTGCCTTTTCGGCACGGGCCACGGCCATCTGCAGCTCCTCCCGTGCCTGCTCACAGGCTGCTTCGAGGTCGGCATTTTCCCGCCGCAGAGCGATCATTTGGCGCTCGCAGGCAAACAGCCGGGTCTGGTAGCGGCGGATCTCGGCGTGGGCCGCTTCCAGCTTGCGGGTCAGCTGCTGCAGCTTGTCGCTGCCCTCTGCCCGCACCGATGCTGCGGCCTGCGCCGCCGCCTGCTGGGCAAAGCGCTGCCGCAGAGCTTTGTTCTCCTGCCTGAGTTGCGCCATGGTCTCCTCCATTCCCTGCTGCGTCTGCCGGGCAAGGCGGAGTTCTGCCGCATACGCTGCGCGGATGTGCGCAATACAATTTTCAACATCCAGTTTCCGGTACCCGAACCATCCGGTCCGCAGCGGAACGTCCTGTTTCAGCATTGCATTGCCTCCCTCCGCTTGCGCGCAAGAGACCCGCCCTCCTCACGGGCGCTGTGCCACGATGCGTTTATTATTTGCCAGCCTTACTTCCGCTTGTTCAGGATGGCCAGCAGCTCGTCGTAGTAACGGTTGTCGCTGCTTTCCTCTTCCACGGGCTTTGCGGCAGCTGCCGGAGCGGCCGGGGCTGCTGCCGGAGCAGCAGGAGCAGCGGCAGTGGCTGCACTGCCGGTGTCGCTGCTGAACACTGCCGACGGCACCGACTGGGCACCGCCCATGGCGTTGTTGATGCTGTTGCGCAGGTCGCTGGCACTCTTGTTGTCGAAGCCGGTAGCAACGACGGTCACGCGCATCTCGTCGGACAGGTTCTCGTCAAACGCAGTACCCCAGATGATGTTCGCATCCGGATGAGCGCTCTGGGTGATGAGGCCGGCTGCGGTCTCCACGTCCTCCAGGCCGATGTCGGGGCTGGAAGTGATGTTGATGATAACGCCGTGTGCACCGGCAATGCTGGTCTCCAGCAACGGGCTGGAAATGGCAGCCTTGGCGGCGTTCTCGGCCTTGCCGGCACCCTTGGCGCTGCCCACGCCCATGTGCGCGTAACCGGCATCCTTCATGATGGAGCGCACGTCGGCGAAGTCCAGATTGATGAAGGCAGGCACGTTGATCAGGGCGGAAATGGACTCGACGCCCTGACGCAGCACGTTGTCGGCAGCCTGGAAGGCGTTCATCAGGGTGATCTTCTCCTGGCTGATCATCTTCAGGCGCTCATTCGGGATCACGATCAGGCTGTCCACATGCATCAGCAGGTTGGCAATGCCCTGCTCAGCCAGGCCCATCTTGCGCTTGCCCTCAAAAGAGAAGGGCTTGGTGACGATGCCCACGGTCAGGATGCCCAGGTCGTGTGCCACCTCAGCCACCACAGGAGCCGCACCGGTGCCGGTGCCGCCGCCCATACCGGCGGTGATGAACACCATCTGGGAGCCCTTGAGCGCGTTTGCGATCTCGTCCTTGCTTTCTTCAGCGGCACGCTGGCCGATCTCAGGGTCGGCACCTGCACCGCGGCCCTTGGTGAGCTTGGAGCCCAGCTGGACCTTGACGGTGGCATGGTTCTTGGCCAGCGCCTGCTGGTCCGTGTTCATCGCAATGAACTCCACGCCCTGCAGACCATCGCTGACCATGCGGTTCACGGCGTTGCCGCCGCCGCCGCCAACACCGATCACCTTGATCGTCGTAACATTTTCGTCCATTTCTTCATCGAGCATCAATGCCATAACTTTGTCCTCCATCCGGATTTTATCGTAGAACTGTGCAGAACGCACAGAAATATCAACCTACACTTATATAACTGTATCGTATCATCTTTTTGCCGTGAATGCAAGTCAAATTTACGTTTTTGAAGTTCTTTTTTTCGGGCAGTCTGCCCCGCGCGGGGTTTCTCGTGCAATTTGCCCACCCAGAGCCGTCAGTTTCTGTGCAAAATCGGCATAGCCGCGGTCAATGAACTCCGTATGGGTGATACGGCTGCGGCCCTGTGCCGCCAGCGCCGCGATCACCAGCGCTGCCCCGCCCCGCAGGTCGGGCGCTTCCAGCACCGTTCCCTGCAGGGTGCCGCCGGGTTCCGCGTACAGGGTGCGGCCCTCCACCCGCACCCGGCCGCCCAGCGCCGCAAAGCCTGCCGCGCAGCCGAACCGCCGCTCAAAGATCACATCCTCGATGCTGCCGGGTCCCTCCGCGCAGAGCAGCACCGCCGCCAGCAGCGGGGCCGCGTCGGTGGCCAGCGCCGGGTATGCCCCGGTGAACACCCGCCCCGGCCCGTACAGCCGCCCGAACCGGGTAATAACGGCAGCATCGCTCCGGCGCACAACGCCGCACCCCATTTGTTCCAGAATTTCCAGCACCGGCGCATACAGCCGGGGCGCGCAGCCTGCCAGCTCCACCCGTCCCCCAGCCGCTGCGCAGGCACAGGCAAAGGTGGCTGCCGTGATCCGGTCCGGCAGGGGCGCAAAGCTGCATCCGTGCAGCCGCCGCACCCCCTGCACCCGCACCGTGCCGGTGCCCGCACCCTGCACCCGGCCGCCGCACCGGTTCAGGAATGCCGCCAGATCTTCGATCTCCGGCTCCCGGGCCGCCCCCCGCAGAGTCGTCTCCCCCTGTGCCAACGCCGCCGCCAGCAGCAGGGTCTCGGTGGCCCCCACGCTGGGGAACCGCAGGGTGATGTCCGCTCCGTGCAGCCCCGCCGGAGCCGTGAGCAGCAGGCGTTCGCCTTCCAGCTGCGGGCAGGCTCCCATCTGCACAAGGCCCGCCAGATGCAGATCAATGGGCCGCGCTCCGATGCGGCAGCCCCCGGGCAGCACGGTCTGTGCCCGGCCCAGCCGGGCCAGCAGCGGGGCGCAGAACAGGATGGATGCCCGCATCCGGCCCGCCGGGCCTGCCGCCAGCGTCCCGCTGCCGGGCACCCCGTCCACCCGTACATCCGCCCCCTGCCGCTCCGCTGTGCAGCCTGCACTGCGCAGCAGGGCAAGGCTCTCGGCCACATCGGCCAACTCCGGCACCCCGCACAGCCGCACTGGCCCGCTGCACAGCAGGGACGCTGCCAGCAGCGGCAGCACACTGTTCTTGGCCGCCGGGACCCATACCGTTCCATTCAGCGGCCGCCCGCCCGTGATGATGTAATCCCCTGCCATGCAAAGACCCCCGTTCTGCCAAAGATACCCCATGGTATGCAGAACGAGGGCCGTCGGTTCCCTGTTTTGTACCCGGACACCGCAAAACGCATTTGTCCGGTCGTTTGTCTGTTTTTTGCGTCTTTTGCGGGGCAAACATCCCATTTTGCGGCAGAAATGGCCGCCTTTATGTTTCCCCGCGGGAGACGGACAGCACGATGCCCATCTCGCCCAGCAGCATCATCAGGCTGGTGCCGCCGGAGGAAAAGAAGGGCAGGCTGATGCCGGTGTTCGGGATGGTGTTGGTGACCACGGCGATGTTCAGCACCGCCTGCAAGGCCACCTGCACCACGAACCCCACCACCAGCAGTGCCCCGAAGCGGTCCGGCGCGTGGGCCGCCAGCGTGACGCCCCGCAGCAGCAGCAGACTGAACAGCAGGATCACCGCGCAGGCCCCCACAAACCCCAGCTCCTCGCACAGGATGGAAAAGATGAAGTCGTTCTGGGGTTCCGGCACGAACAGGTGCTTCTGGCGGCTGTTGCCCAGCCCCAGCCCCACGGCCCCGCCGGAGCCGATGGCGTACAGGCTCTGGATGGTCTGGTGGCCGTCGCCCAGCGGGTCGGCAAAGGGGTCCAGCCAGGAGCTCAGGCGGCTGGCCGCATAAGGCACCAGATCCGGCATGATGACGATGGCCGCCCCGATGGCACCCGCTCCGCCCACACCGGCCAGCACGAACCACCGCAGCCCGGTGCCGCCCACGAACATGAGCACTGCCCCGATGCCCAGGATCAGCACTGTGCCGGACAGGTGCGGCTCCAGCAGCATGAGCACCGCCACCGCGCCCAGTACCAGCGCAAAGGGCACCACCCCCACCGCAAAGCTCTCCATCCGGCTGTGGTTGAGGGAGATGATGTGGGCAAACACCAGCACCACCGCAAATTTAGCGATCTCGCTGGGCTGCAGAGTGCCCAGCCCCGGCAGCACCAGCCAGCGCTTGCAGCCGTTGTATTCCGGCATGAACAGCACCACGACCAGCAGCACCAGCGAGAGGGCCAGCAGCGGCCAGGCCAGTTTGTGATAGATGTGGTAATCCACCCGGCTGGCCGCCCACATGGCCCCGATGCCCATGGCCGCATACAGCAGCTGCGGCCGCACATAGGCCCAGGCATCGCCCCGCCGGTACAGCGCCACCGCGCTGCTGGCACTGTACAGCATTACCAGCCCAAAGCCCACCAGCGTGAGCACCAGGATCAGAAACGGCAGGTCCATGGCGGGCAGCGGACGCAGCAGTCCGCGCCGGGCCCGGGCAGGCACAGCGGCCCTGTGCATCCTCATCACCTCCGGCAGTCCTTTTGGTCTATTGTACGCAGGCCGCCGGGCTGTTAGTCATAGCCGCAGGCCCTGCCCGCATAAACTGAGCCGGAAAAGGAGGTGCTGCCATGTCCCGGCCCGAACCCCTGCGTACCCTGCCGGAGCAGGCGTTCCGCGCCCGTGCCCGGCTGGTGGCGCTGCTTTTGTGCGGCATCTGCTTTGCAGGGCTTATTGCCCGGCTCTACTGGCTGCAGCTGGCCGCCGGGGACTGGTACACCCGGCGGGCACTGGGGCAGCAGCTGCGGGACACCGTGGTGCCCGCCGACCGGGGCCGCATCTACAGTGCCGACGGCGTGTTGCTGGCGGCCAACAGCAGCTGCTGGACCCTGCGGGCCAGCCCGCGGGAGATGCCTGCCGACAAACTGGAGCTGGCCGCCCACGGTCTTGCGCAGATTTTGGAGCTGGACGAAGCCGCCCTGCTGGAAAAGTTCCGGGACCGCGCCTCCAACGACTGTCTGCTGCGCTACCGGGTGGAGCGTTCCATGGCGGATGCCGTGCGGGATTTCTGCGAGGAAAACGGCATCACCGGCATCCGTATCAATCAGGACAGCAAGCGCTGGTACCCGCAGGGGGAGTTTCTGGCGTCGGTGCTGGGCTTTACCAATGTGGACAACGCCGGAGTGAGCGGGCTGGAGCTGGAATACAACGAGCAGCTCACCGGGCAGAACGGCGTGGTGCTCACCGCCGTAAACGCCTGGGGCTACACGCTGGAGCAGAGCTACGAAACCGAGCAGTTCCCGGTGGAGGGCAGCAGCCTGTGGCTGACCATCGACGCCAACATTCAACATTATCTCGAAAATGCGTTGAATTACGCCGTACAGGAACACCATGTGGCCGCCCGTGCCGTGGGCATCGTGCTGGACGTGAACACCGGGGCCGTGCTGGCCATGTCCACCACCCCGGCCTACGACCCCAACCAGCCGCGGGTCCTCTACGACGAAGCTGCCCGCGCCGCCGTAGATGCCCTCTCTGGGGAGCAGCGGACGGCCGCCCTGCAGCTGGCCCAGCAGACCCAATGGCGCAACAAGGCCGTGAGCGACCTGTACGAACCGGGCAGCGTGTTCAAGCTCATCACCTGCGCGGCCGCGCTGGACGCCGGAGCCATCACCCGGAACTCCAGCTTTTATTGCGGGGAGTCCATCTCGGTGGCGGGCACCCGGTTCCACTGCGCCAACCACAAGCGCCACGGGACCCAGACCGTGACGCAGGCGCTGGAAAATTCCTGCAACCAGAGCTTTATCCAGATCGGAGCGCGGCTTGGCAAGGAGGCCTTCTGCGATTACTTTGCCGCCTTCGGCCTGCGGGAGCCCACCGGCATCGACCTGCCCGCCGAGCCGAAAAAGAGCCTGTACTACACCGCCGACCGTATGGGGCCGGTGGAGCTGGCCTCCTGCGCCTTCGGGCAAAGCAGCAAGATCTCCTATCTGGAAATGGCCGCCGCCGTGTGCGCAGTGGTCAACGGCGGAAAACTGATGCAGCCCTACCTCGTATCGGACATTCTGGCCCCGGACGGCACGGTGCTGGAACACCGGGACCCCGTGTGCAAACAGCAGGTGATCCAGCCGGAGACTTCCGCCGTCATGCGGGAGATGATGGAAGCCGTTGTTCTGTACGGCGGCGGACGCAACGCGCAGATCTCCGGCTACCGGGTGGGCGGCAAGAGCGGCACAAGCCAGAAGCTGGACAGCGCCGACGAAAAAGCCCGCATTGCCAGCTTTGTGGCCGTGGCGCCCATCGACGACCCTCAGTTTCTGTGTCTGGTCTGCCTGGATGAACCCCACAGCTGGACCACCGCCGGCGGCAGCCTTTCGGCCCCGGTGTGTGCCGAGGTGTTGGAACAGACGCTGGTGTACAAAGGCGTGCCCCGCGCCGCCGCAGACGTCCCCGCCGAGCAGACCACTGCCCTGCCGGCAGACGGGGACAGTACGGATGGGGCGTAACCCCTCTCCGTCATCGCCTGCGGCGATGCCAGTTCCCCCAAGGGAGGAGCTTTTGACGAAACGGGAAACTTCTCCGTACAAACAAAAAGCTCCCCCTTTCGGGGGAGCTGGCAGCCCGGAGGGCTGACTGAGAGGGTTCTGATCAGTTCTGATGGGGCTGCTCGCGGAACACGATCTCGCCGGTCTCGCTGTTCATGGATTCCACGATGGCAAGGCTCTCCAGCTGGATGCCCTTGCTGCGGATGAGCTCACCGCCCTGCTGGAAGCCCTTTTCCACGGCGATGCCGATGCCTTCCACGGTGGCACCGGCTTCCTTGGCCAGATCCAGCAGGCCCATCAGGGCACAGCCGTTGGCAAGGAAATCGTCAATGATCAGCACATGGTCTTCCGGGGTGAGGAACTTTTTGGAGACGATCACATTGTAGATCTTTTTGTGGGTGAAGGACTGGATCTTGGTCTCGTAGTTGTTGTAGTCCAGATTGATGCTCATGGACTTTTTGGCAAACACCACCGGCACGTTGAACTCACTGGCCACAATGGCGGCAATGCCGATGCCGCTGGCCTCGATGGTGAGCACCTTGTTGATGGGCTTGCCCGCAAACAGGCGCTTCCACTCCCGGGCCATCTCGCGGAACAGCGGGACATCCATCTGGTGGTTGATGAAGCTGTCCACCTTGAGCACATTTCCTTCGCGCACAATGCCGTCTGCGCGGATACGATCTTCCAGCATCTTCATAAGCAGTCTTTGTCCTCCAGCCTTTTTCCATTCCGGGGCACAAAGCTGTGCCCGCAACCTGTATGTATTTTACCTAGTATAACGGAAGTGCCTGCCTTTGGCAAGTGGCTTTGTGCCCAAATTTGAAAAAATCCAGGCTGCATCTGCGTGGGCTTTTTCCAAAAGCATGCCTATGGCAAAAAGCACCGAAACTCCGCAAAACAGTCCTGTAATTTTTGGCTTTCGGCGCTCTTGTGCTTTGCTGGTTTTTGAGTATACTTGGAAGAAAGACCGGTGCCTGTACGCCGATCGGAGGAGAGGGAGAACGGTTATGAAAACGGGACTTGTACTGGAAGGCGGGGCTATGCGCGGCATGTTCACCGCCGGTGTTCTGGATGTGCTGATGGAGCACGGCATCACGGTGGACGGTGCCATCGGTGTTTCGGCGGGGGCCGTGTTCGGCTGCAACTATAAGTCGCACCAGATTGGGCGCACCATCCGCTACAACACCGAATACTGCAAAGATAAGCGCTACGCCAGCTTTGGCAACCTGCTGCGCACCGGCAACCTGTACAGCGAGCAGTTCTGCTACCACACCGTGCCGGAAAAGCTGGATCCGTTTGACGCCAAAACCTTTCGGGAAGATCCCATGGACTTTTTTGTAGTGTGCACCGATGTGCGCACCGGCGACCCCATCTACCACAAGTGCCGCACCGGCGACGCCGAGGACATCCAGTGGATGCAGGCGTCGGCCTCCATGCCGCTGGCCGCAAAGATCGTGAAGATCGGCCACTACCAGCTGCTGGACGGCGGCATTGCAGATTCCATCCCGGTGCGCTTCTTTGAGTCCATCGGCTACAAGCGCAACCTCATCGTGCTGACCCAGCCTAAGGACTTTGTGAAAAAGAAAAACAAGATGCTGCCCGCCATCCGGGCGCGCTACCTGCGCTACCCCGCCTTTGTGGAGGCCGTGGCTGACCGCCACGAGCGCTACAACGAGACACTGGAACATGTGGCCATGCTGGAGCAGACCGGCCAGGCCTTTGTCATCCGGCCGCCCATCCCGCTGGAGATCGGCTCCATGGAGCGTGACCCCGCCCAGCTGCGCCGCGTGTACGACACCGGCCGTGCCGTGGCCGAGATCCAGGTGGACAAGATCGCCGCTTTTGTGGAGCAGTCCCGCGCAGCCGAATAAGTTTTGCGGCAGTGCATCGTCCAAAAGGCCCCGCACCGGTTCCGAACGGAACGGTGCGGGGCCTTTGGTTTACGCGGGTGGTTCAGGCTGTAGGGTTACAGCTGGCTCTTGTACAGCTCCACGATCTCTTCCACGCTGGTGTCACGCGGGTTGCCAGGGCGGCAGGCGTCGGCATAAGCGGACTCGGCCAGGAACTGGATGTCCTCTTCCTTCAGGATGCCGTGCAGGTTTGCGGGGATGCCCACATCGGCGCTCAGCTGCTTGACAGCGGCGATGGTGGCATCGGCTGCCTCGGCGTCGTTCATCTCGTCGATGCCCTTCACGCCCATGGCCTTGCCGACGGCACGGTAGCGCTCACCGGCGACGGTCTTGTTGTATTCCAGGCCCACCGGCAGCAGGATGGCGCAGGCCACGCCGTGAGGGGTATCATACAGGGCGGACAGGCCGTGTGCCATGGAGTGCACGATGCCCAGGCCCACGTTGGAGAAGCCCATACCGGCGATGTACTGGCCCAGAGCCATGCCCTCACGGCCTTCCGGGGTGTTCTGCACGGCACCGCGCAGGTTCTCGCTGATGAGCTTGATGGCTTCCAGATGGAACATGTCGGAGATCGTGCAGTGGCCTTTGGTGATATAACCCTCGATGGCATGGGTCAGTGCATCCATACCGGTGGCAGCGGTCAGGCCCTTGGGCATGGAGGACATCATATCGGGGTCCACCACGGCGATCTCCGGGATGTCGTTGGTGTCTACGCAGACGAACTTGCGCTTCTTCTCCACATCGGTGATGACGTAGTTGATGGTGACCTCAGCAGCCGTACCGGCAGTGGTGGGCACCGCGATGGTGAACACGGCGTGCTTCTTGGTGGGAGCCACACCCTCCAGAGAGCGGACGTCTGCAAACTCCGGGTTGTTGATGATGATGCCGATGGCCTTGGCCGTGTCCATGGAGGAACCGCCGCCGATGGTCACGATGCAGTCTGCTTCGGCAGCCTTGAAAGCGGCCACACCATCCTGCACATTGGCAATGGTGGGGTTGGGCTTGATCTCACTGTACACGCTGTAGGCAAAGTTTGCGGCGTCCAGCAGGTCGGTGACCTTCTTGGTGACGCCGAACTTGATCAGGTCGGGGTCCGAGCAGACGAAGGCCTTTTTGTAGCCGCGGGCGGTGAGCTCCGGCACAATGTTCTCGATGGCACCATGGCCATGGTAGGAAATGGTATTCAGAACGATGCGATCAGCCATAAGTCAAATCCTCCAAACTCATTTGCGCCGCCGGTTCCGGCAGCGCTTCTCTGTCTTTCAGAATAGCATATCGTCAAAAAATTTGCAATGCAGAATTGTATGAAATCTCTGTAAATTTTGATATTATCCTCATTTTTTCTGGACAGATTGCATCGTTTTGAAGGACCTGATCTCTTACGAAGAGGGCAGCATCGCCAACCTGGACCTGGCCCACACCGACAACATGAAATTCGTGCTGATGGCCTTTGACGAGGGCACCGGCCTGACCCCGCACCGTGCTCCCGGCAACGCCATCCTGACCGCACTGGAGGGCAAGGCCATCATCGGCTACGAGGGCCAGGACTACGAGCTGACCGCAGGCCAGAGCTTCCGTTTTGACAAGAACGGCCTGCACAGTGTGACCGCACAGGGCAAGTTCAAGATGAGCCTGCTGCTGGTGCTGGAGTAAATTTGTTCTGATTTTCAGAGCTGCTGCGTATTTTTTCGCAGCAGCTCTTCTTTTTTTGCCAAAAGGGCTTGACAAGCGGGGCAAATCGTGTATTATTGTATCAAGCGCTTAATACAGCAATGCAAGGAGACAACAGTATGTCGGAACAGTTTGATTCCAGCCGCCCGATCTATGCACAGCTGGTGGAACGGCTCAAGGCCCGCATCCTGGCAGGCACCTACCCGCCCGGCGGGCACCTGGACTCGGTGCGGGACCTTGCCGCAGCCGCCGGGGTCAATCCCAACACCATGCAGCGGGCCCTGGCCCAGCTGGAAACCGAAGGTCTGGTGCGCACCGAACGCACCTCAGGCCGCTATGTTACGGAGGACACCGAATTGATCGAACAGCTTCGGACCGAAGCCGCCCGGAAACTGGCGGAAGAATTTCTGGTCAAGATGCGCGGCATCGGCTACAGCCCTGCACGCGCGGCTGCCCTGCTGGAGCAGCTGGACACCACCAAGGAGGATGCACAATGAGTGAGATTCTGACCTGTGAAGCACTGACCAAGTGCTACGACAAAGACAAGACCGCGCTGGACGGCGTGGATCTGCATGTGAATTTTGGCCGCATCGTGGGCCTGCTGGGCCCCAACGGCAGCGGCAAGACCACCCTCATCAAGCTGGCCAACGGCCTGCTGCAGCCCACGTCCGGCAGCATCAAGGTAGCCGGCATGGCCCCCGGCCCGGACACCAAGGCCCTTGTTTCCTACCTGCCGGACGCCGACTGGCTGCCCGACTGGATGCAGGTAGAGCAGCTGGTGGGCATGTTCACGGATTTTTACGCCGACTTTGACCCCGCCAAGGCCTTTGAGATGCTGGACGCCCTGCACATTGCCCGCACCGCAAAGCTCAGGACCCTCTCCAAGGGCAACAAGGAAAAAGTGCAGCTCATCCTGGCCATGAGCCGCGCGGCCCGGCTTTACCTGCTGGATGAGCCCATCGGCGGCGTGGACCCCGCCGCCCGCGACTACATCCTGCACACCATCATCAGCAACTACAGCAAGGACGCAACGGTCATCCTGTCCACCCACCTCATCGGGGACATCGAGCCGGTGCTGGACGAGGCCATCTTCCTGAAGGACGGCCGGGTGTTCGCCCATCGCAGCGTGGAGGAGCTCCGCGAGACTGAGGGCATGAGCGTGGATGCATATTTCCGGGAGGTATTCAAATGCTGAGCAAACTTTTAAAGTATGAGTTCAAGGCCACCTGCCGCATTTACGGCGGACTGTATCTGGCCATTCTGGCTGCTGCTGCACTGCTGGGGGCGTTCTTCCGCTTTCCGGCACTGGTTTCTGATTTTCCCATCGCCGTCGTCACGACCGTTTACCTGATGCTGTGTGTCGCCATTGCAGTCATCACTGCGCTCACCATCATCCAGCGGTTCACCCGCAACCTGCTGGGGCGCGAGGGTTATCTGATGCACACCCTGCCGGTCACCCCGGCGCAGCTCATCCTGTCCAAGCTCATCTCCAGCATGGTGTGGCTGCTGTGCAGCATCCTGGTCATCGCGCTTTCCCTCGGTGTATTCTTCCTGTGCGGGATGCTGAACGTCAACGGCATCTTCTCGGACTGGGCCAGTGCCGTGCGCGACTTCCGGCTGCTGGCAGATATTCTGCAACGCGTTCTGAATGTCAGCGGATTCATGCTGCTGCTCACGGCCATCGAGTGGCTGGCCACGCTGGTCTGCTCCATCCTGTGCCTGTACACCGCCTGCATGATCGGGCATCAGTTCAAGCAGCATTTTGCGCTGGTGGGCATCGCGGCCTTTGTGATCCTGAACATTGTGCAGAACCGCCTTGTGGCTCTGCTGCCCTACACCAACAACACCGTCGGGCTGGATATGGTAGTCATCGCTTCCGGTGATACCTGGCAGGTCACGACCAATCGGTTCTATCTCCGCGCCGTGCTGGTTTCCCTGCTGGCCGATGCGGTGCTGTGCGGTGTCTACTTTGCCGCCACCAACTGGCTGATGAAGAACAAACTGAATCTGGATTGATTTCTCTATCACAAAAGGGTCTGCTGCCGTTTCCGGCAGCAGACCCTTTTGTGATTGGGGCAGATTCAGCACGCGTCGTACTGCTTTTGCAGGTATTGCAGGCACTGGACCGAATTCTCCGGCGTGGTGTTTTCCAGTGTGGCGAACACCCAGGGCTTTTCCTGCTTGGCAAAGCGCAGGATGGTGCGGTAATCGCCCATGCCGCCCTGCCCGGCACCGGTGGCGGCCAGCTGCCCGCCGGCGTCCTTGCGCAGGAAGTCCTTGAAGTGGATCATGGCCACATCCTTGCCCAGCAGCTCAATGGCCTCGGCGAACACGTCCTCGCGGGCGTCCACGTTTTCCATATTCAGCAGGTTCACCGGGTCCAGCAGGATCTGCAGGTTGGGGCTGCCGATCTCGTCCAGCACGGTGCGGGCACGCTTGGCATCGTACACGATGTGCTTGACCACCGGCTCGATGGCAATGGTCACACCATACTGCTCGGCGCAGCGCACCACCGGCTTGAAGTTCCTGATAAAGGTGGCAAGGGCCGCGTCGCTGCGGCACTCCGGGCAGAACTTGTACTCCGCGTTGGGTGCACCGGTCTCGGTGCCCACCATACCGCAGCCCAGCAGGCTGGCAAAGCGGATGTGGGCGTAGTATTTTTCCTGGATGGCGTGCAGAGCGTCCTCGTCCGGGTGGGCCAGGTTGAGGTAGTTGCCCAGCACGGCAATGTCAATGCCGTTCTGGGCAAACAGGCGGCGCAGATAGGCAGCGTAACCGGGGGTAAGGGCGCTCGGCGTGTTGGGAACCTCCTTGAGGGATTTGCTCAGGGCCAGGTGGGCGCAGGTGAAACCCCGCTGGCGTACCAGCGGGAGCACCTGCTCCAGGGGCAGCTTTTCGGCGTCGTGCAGACGCAGGCCAAATTGGATCATAGAAAACTCCTCCTCGCATTGCTTCTGGCCCGATGATAGCATATCCGGACGCAAAACACAACAGCAAACTGCAGCCGTCAGCGGCGCAGATACCGCCCGGTGATGCTGGCCGGGTCGTTACAGATCTGCTCCGGGGTGCCGCAGGCCACGATCCGCCCGCCGGCATCTCCGCCGCCGGGGCCCATGTCGATGATGTAGTCCGCATTGCGGATGACGTCCAGATCATGCTCGATGACCACCACAGTCGCACCATTGTCCAGCAGGGCCTGGAACACCCCCAGCAGCACCTGCACATCCAGCGGGTGCAGGCCGATGGACGGCTCGTCGAACACGAACACGGAATCGGTCTGGGTCCGGCCGATCTCGCTGGCCAGCTTCAGACGCTGGGCTTCGCCGCCGGAAAGGCTGGGCGTTTCCTCGCCCAGAGTCAGGTAGCCAAGGCCCAGCTGCTGCAGGACCTTCAGCTTCTGGCAGACCGTTTTCATGTTCCGGCAAAAATCGATGGCCGTGTTCACATCCATGTCCATCAGCTCCGGCAGCGAGGCCGTCTGCCCCGCCGGGCCGGTCAGTTTTACCAGTCCGGCCGCCCGGGCATAGCGGGAACCACGGCAGTCCGGGCAGGGGATGTTCACATCCGGCAGGAACTGCACGTCCAGGCTCACCTCGCCGGTGCCGTCGCAGCCGGGACAGCGCAGGGACCCGGTGTTGTAGGAAAAATCTCCGGCTTTGTAGCCGTGTGCCTTTGCGTCCGGCGACCGCGCAAAGAGCCTGCGCAGGTCATCGTGGACGCCTGCGTAGGTGGCAACGGTGGAGCGGACGTTGATCCCGATGGGGGTCGCATCAATGAGCTTGACGTGGGCGATGCCCTCCGCGTCAAGGGCGCGGACATGCGGCGGCAGTGTCTTGCCGTCGATGCGGGCTTCCAGTGCCGGAACAAGGCTCTCCAGCACCAACGTGGTCTTGCCGGAGCCGGACACGCCGGTCACCACGGTCAGCCGCCCCTTGGGCAGGTCTACTTCCAGCGGCTTCACCGTGTGGAGCTGCGCGGTGGAAAGATGGAGTGTTCCCTGTGCAAACAGGGCGTCCGCCAATGCGCGCTTTCGCCGCAGGGTGTCCGCCTTTCCGGAGAGGAAGGGCCCGATCTGGGACGCCGGGTCCGCCTCGATGGCCGGGATGGTGCCCTGTGCGATCACATGGCCGCCCTTTGCCCCGGCTTCCGGCCCCATTTCCACGATCCAGTCTGCTTCCTTTAAAATCTGCGTGTCGTGATCCACCAGGATCACCGAATTGCCGTCCGCGATCAGGTCATGCATCACGCCGGTCAGGCCCACGATGTTGGAGGGATGCAGGCCGATGCTGGGTTCGTCCAGCACATAGAGCACCCCGGTGGTGCGGTTGCGCACAGCGCGGGCCAGCTGCATGCGCTGGCGCTCTCCGGTGGAAAGGGTCGAGGCCGCACGGTCCAGCGTGAGGTAGCCCAGCCCCAGGTCCATCAGCCGTTTTGCCGGGCCGGTGAAGGATTCCACAATGTTTTCCGCCATCGGTCGCATCTCTGCGGGCAGGCTGTCCGGCACGCCCTGCACCCAGCCGACCAGCTCCGAAAGGGGCATCCGGCAGGCCTCATCCAGCGAGAGGCCCCGCAGCTTGGGGGCGCGGGCCGCCGCCGAAAGGCGGGTGCCATGACACGCAGGGCAAATGTCCTCTTTCAGGAACTTTTCTACCCGCTTCATGCCTTTTTCGTCCTTGACCTTGGCCAGTGCATTCTCCACAGTGTAGGTCGCATTGAAATAGGTAAAGTCCAGCTCCCCTGCCTGATTGGAATTCTTGTTGTGATAGAAAATGTGCTTTTTCTCCGCCGGACCGTGGAACACGATCTCCTTTTCCTGCGCGGTCAGGTCCCGGAAGGGCACATTGGTGCGCACGCCCATCTCCCGGCAGATGTCGGTCATCAGCGACCACATCAGGCTGTTCCACGGGGCCACGGCACCCTCGTCGATGGTCAGGGAATCATCCGGCACCAGCGTAGCGGGGTCCACCGTGCGCACCGTGCCGATGCCGCCGCACTGCGGGCAGGCCCCCTGCGAGTTGAAGGCCAGCTCTTCGGCCGACGGGGCCAGAAACTGCGCCCCGCATTCCGGGCAGAGCAGCTCTTTCCCGGCCGCCACCCGCAGCGACGGGGCCAGATAATGCCCATTGGGGCAGCGGTGGCTGGCCAGACGGGAGTACATGAGCCGCAGGCTGTTGAGCAGCTCGGTCCCGGTGCCAAAGGTGCTGCGGATGCCCGGGACGCCGGGCCGCTGGTGCAGGGCCAGCGCAGCCGGAACGTACAGCACCTCGTCCACGCCCGCCCGGGCGGCCTGAGTCATCCGGCGGCGGGTGTAGGTGGACAGGGCATCCAGGTAGCGCCGGGAGCCCTCCGCATACAGCACGCCCAGTGCCAGCGAGGATTTGCCGGAGCCGGACACGCCCGCAATGCCCACGATCTGGTGCAGTGGGATGTCCACATCAATGTTCTTGAGGTTGTGGACATGGGCATTGCGGATCTGCACCGCCTGCGGAATGTGATGTTCTTCCATGGGTTTTCTTCCTTTCATGCTGTCCGCTTTTTTCTGATTATACCGCGCACAGACGCAGTGCGTCCAGCACAAAAAATCCGCCGTTCCTTTGGAGAAACAGCGGATCTTTCATCATATTCTTACGGTCTGCCTGACGGGGTCCCCATCAGATCACTGCTGGGCCTGCTCTGCGCGCTTGGCTTCCAGAGCCAGGATGGCGTCGCGGCGGCTCAGATTGATGCGGCCCTGCTGGTCGATGTCGGTCACCTTGACCACGATGGCGTCACCCACGGCGACCACATCCTCCACGCGCTCCACACGCTTGGTGTCCAGCTTGGAGATGTGCACCAGACCTTCCTTGCCCGGTGCGATCTCAACGAAGGCACCAAAGTTCATCAGGCGGGTCACTTTGCCCTTGTAGATGGCACCGATCTCGGGGTCCTCCACAATGGTCTTGATGGTAAAGATGGCGCGCTTTGCGTCCTCCTGATCCACGGCGGAGACGAACACATGGCCGTCTTCCTGCACGTCGATCTTGCAGTTGCAGGTAGCGCAGATGTCCTGGATGACCTTGCCGCCCTTGCCGATCACGTCCTTGATCTTGTCGGTGGGGATCATCATGCTGAACATCTTGGGAGCGTAGCGGCTCAGCTCGTGGCGCGGCTCGGCGATGACGGGCTTGATGATCTCGTCCAGGATATACAGGCGGCCCTTGCGGCACTTCTCGAAGGCCTCGGCAATGATGTCGTAGGTCAGGCCGTCGATCTTGATATCCATCTGGATGGCGGTGATGCCCTTGCGGGTGCCGCCCACCTTGAAGTCCATATCGCCGTGGAAGTCCTCCACGCCCTGGATGTCCAGCATGGTCATCCAGCGGTCACCTTCGGTGATCAGGCCGCAGGAAATGCCGGCCACAGGGGCCTTGATGGGCACACCGGCATCCATCAGAGCCAGCGTAGAGCCGCAGATAGAAGCCTGCGAGGTGGAACCGTTGGAGCTCAGCACCTCGGACACGCAGCGGATGGTGTAGGGGAACTCCTCCAGAGAGGGCAGCACGGGCACCAGAGCACGCTCGGCCAGAGCACCGTGGCCGATCTCGCGGCGGCCGGGGCTGCGGGGTGCGCGGGCCTCGCCTACCGAGTACGGCGGGAAGTTGTAGTGGTGGATATAGCGCTTGGTCTGCTCGTCGGTCAGGTCATCCATGAGCTGGTTGTCCTTGGTGCCGCCCAGGGTGCAGGTGGTCAGCACCTGGGTCTGGCCGCGAGTGAACATACCGGAGCCGTGCACGCGGGGCAGGATGCCCACCTCGGCGGCCAGCGGGCGGATCTCATTGATACCGCGGCCGTCCACGCGCTTGCCCTCGTCCAGCAGCCAGCGGCGCACAACGAACTTCTGCATCTTGTAGCTTACCAGATCCAGGTCCGCAGCAGACAGGTCAGGGTACTCCTCGGCGATCTTGTCCAGGATGGGGCGCAGAGCGGCGTCACGCACGTTCTTGTCGTCGGTGTCCATGGCGGCCTTGAAGTCGTCCAGGTACTTGTTCTGGATGGCATGGAACATGTCCATGTCCAGGCCCACGACCTGGAAGTCGATCTTCTTCTTGCCGCGCTCGGCCACGATGCGGTTGATGAACTCGATGATCTTCTTGATCTCCACATGCGCTGCCTTGATGGCATTCAGCATGGTGTCCTCGTCCACCTCGTTGGCACCGGCCTCGATCATCACGATCTTGTCCATGGTAGCGGCTACGGTCAGGGCCAGGTCGCTCACCTTGCGCTGCTCCTGGGTGGGGTTCAGCACGATCTGGCCGTCCACCAGGCCCACCTGCACGCCGCCGATGGGGCCGTTCCAGGGGATGTCGGACACAGCCGTCACCAGGGATGCGCCGATCATGCCGGCGATCTCCGGGCTGCAGTCCGGGTCCAGGCTCATGACGGTCATGGTGATGCACACGTCATTGCGCATTTCCTTGGGGAACAGCGGGCGCATGGGGCGGTCCACCACGCGGCTGGTCAGGATGGCGCGCTCACCGGGGCGGCCCTCACGGCGCATAAAGCTGCCGGGGATGCGGCCTGCGGCGTAGAGCTTTTCCTCATACTCCACGTTCAGGGGGAAGAAATCCACACCCTCGCGGGGCTTGGGGCTCATGACCACATTGCACATCACGCAGGTCTCACCGTAGCGGATCAGCGCACTGGCGTTGGACAGACCGCACATTTTGCCCATTTCTACCTTGAACGGGCGGCCTGCCAGCATGGTCTCGTAGACCTTGTAGTTCTCAAAGGTCTCTCTGCGGGAACCAAATTCAATTGCCATTGTTTTTGCCTCCTTGTTTTTTCGGATTTTTTCTATCCAAAAGGCGGTGGCACGCGCATCATAGCAATAAATCCAGCGTCCGTGCCGTTCACATCCGGTTTTGTTTGAGATATTTCCCCCACCGGGGGAATGTCTCTGCCGTTGATGTGAGCCGTCCGCGCCATGAAAAAGCATTCGGGGCACAGGCGTTCGATTTACTGCTGCAATACGCAGCCGCTGCCATTTGTATACAAAAGCAAAAGGCAGGCACCTTTGCGGTACCTGCCCTCTGTTTAAATTACTTACGCAGACCCAGAGTTGCGATCAGAGCACGGTAACGCTCGATGTCCTTCTTCTGGAGATAGGCCAGCAGATTGCGGCGGCGGCCAACCATCTTCATCAGACCACGGCGGCTGTGGTGATCGTTAGGGTTCTTCTTCAGGTGCTCGTTCAGCTCGTTGATGTGAGCGGTCAGCAGAGCGACCTGGACTTCGGGAGAGCCAGTGTCCTTCTCGGTCAGAGCGACTTTGGCCATAACTTCCTGCTTGTTCATAGTACTATACCTCTTTATAAAATTTTATGTGCCAATGGAACAGCGGCGGGAAACGGTTTTCCCGATATGCGGGCATACTCCCAGCCCCGTACCACGGTAACAGATACAGTATACCAGATTGCAGGGCAGATTGCAAGGATTTTTTTGCCTGCTGCCCTCATTTTTGGGTGTACGCTCCCCAGTACAGCTGCACCTCCGGCAGCTTCTTTTTCCGCAGCAGGAACGCAACGGGCAGCAGGTATACCACCACGGTCAGCAGCATGGAGGCGTCGTAGCCGCTCACGCTCTCGGAGAGGGTCGTGGTGCCGTACAGCCCGCCGATGAGCATGGAGGCAATGTCCATGGCCCCGTGCAGGAATACTGTGACCCAGAGGTTGCCGGTGCGGAAGTAGATGGCCGCAAACAGCGCTCCCAGCGACGCCGAGAACGCGCACTGCATCAGCACGCCGAAGGGTGCCGAGCTGGACAGGTTGGTCAGGTGAGCCGCGCCGAACAGCACGCCGGACAGCAGGCAGGCTTTCCAGACACCGGCCCGGCTGGTGCCGAAGTGTTCCAGCAGCGTTTCGGCAATGACGCCCCGGAACAGGAATTCCTCCGCCACGCCCACCATTGCCATGCAGGCCAGAAAGCTCAGGATACGCCCCGCCGGGAGCAGCGGCGTGTCCGGCCGCTCAAAGATCAGTGCGCTGTATATGCTGTAGCAGATGAATGCCAGCGGGTACATCCCCACCAGCAGACCGTTCCAAAAGCCGCTGCCGCGACGGCCCAGCAGTCCCTGCCGCCCGGTGCGGCGCAGCAGCAGCCAGGCCGCCCCTGCCCCCACCAGCTCCTGTACAAGGCTGAGAAGGTATTCATCCAGACCGGAAAAATCTGCCCCGGCCGCCACCAGCGCGACGGTCAGCACCAGACTGGACAAAAACAGGGAGCCGAGGAACAGTACCTCGGCAAGGATGCAATACAAAATGGGGTGAGCTGTGCGCAGACGTTTGAGCATGAAAGCGCCTCCTGTGTAACTTGATGGTTTCATTTTACCACATTCTGACCAAAAGCAACAGGGGCCTTTTTTTCAGCGCAGGGCAGCCACACCGTTGCCTTTGCACCGTTTGGCACATTCTGCCCGAACGTCACCCTGCCGCCATGCGCGGCGGCGATCTGCTCCACCACATGAAGTCCCAGAATGTGCGGGGTCTGCTCGTTCTGCGGCATGCCTTGCAGTGCCGCCAAAACGGCAGGCGGGTACCCTGTGCCATTGTCCGCGACGGTCAGGCAGAAGCGATTTCCGGCAACATCCGTCTGCACCTCGATCTCTACGGGTGCCGAATTATGCCGGATGCTGTTGCCCAGCAGGTTTTCCAGCAATCGTTCCAGCAGGGCGCGGTCCACGCAGAGTTTCGCCTGCTCTGTGGCAGCGGTCTGCTGCAGCGACACCTCGCAGGTCTCTGCCTGCGGACTTTCGCAGAACTGCGCCACCAGCTCCCGGAACAGCGGCCCCGCCGCAAATTCCTGCTTGCGCAGGGGCTGTGTTCCATATTCCAGCTTGCTGGTCAGGTTCAGGTCCTCGATCAGGGTGCGGAGTTTTTCGCTCTGGGTGCGGATGCCTCCGGCCTTTTGCCGGGCAGTTTCCGGCAGGACGGCGTCCCGCTCCAGCTGCTCCGCCCAGCCCAGGATCAGCGCCAGCGGGGTGCGCACATCGTGGCTGACCCCGGCGATCCACTGGGTGCGGGCATCGTCCCGCCGGGCCAGCAGTTCGTTCCGCGCTTGCAGCTGCGCACTGGTCCGGTTCAGCTTTTCGGCCAGCTCCCCGGCAAAGCCCTCCGTAGGCAGCTGTACAGTCTGCCCCTCGGCCAGCGCATCCAGCCCGGAAGCCACCGTTTCCAGCCGCTTGGCTCCCTGCCAGCTGAGCAGAAAACAGCAGATCGCTGCCAGCAGCAACAGCAGCCCAAACCCCAGCGGAATGGTTTTGGCAAGGTTCAGGATGTACTCCGGCGAGGTGTAAATGCTGCATTTCCACAAACTACCTCTGGCAAGCCCGATGACGAACAGGCCATAGTCCTCTGCCCAGCAGAACACCGGATAATCGTCCAGATACCAGCGGGCAAACCCCGCCACTTCTCCGGTGGTATAGGCATGGTTCAGCGCGTCCGGCAAAGCGTAACTCCACCGGATATTTCCGGTATCGTCCAGCACCATGGCCCATGCATAGCCGTCCATCCATTCTTCCGGGGTGTGCGCTGCGCCAAGGGCAAGCCCCGCCGGAGTTTCCACCATGGCATCCGCAATTTCGCTGGACGCATAGGTCCTCTGCGGCAGATGGGTCGTTTCCTGCCAGCCCAGAAACACCAGCAGCCCAAGGCCCAGAAACACCAGCAGCAGAACGATGCCCACCGCCGCCAGAACATACCGCCGGATGAGCCGCACAAAGGTTTTCATCGTGCATCCTCCTTTGCCAGCTTGTACCCGATGCCCCTCACCGTCTGCAGAAAGCGCGGCCTGCCCGGCTCCGGTTCCAGCTTTTCCCGCAGATGCCGGATATGAACCCCCAGACTGTTTTCATACCCATAATAATCCGCGCCCCACACCGCTTCGCACAGCGCATCGTAGGTCACGATATGCCCGCGGTTTTCGGCCAGCTTGCGCAAAAGCGTCCGCTCGGTCGCTGTCAGGGCAAGGGTAGTTCCGCCCGGCAGGGTCACAAGGGCATCGTGCAGGTCCACGCTCCGGTCGCCCAGCTGCAAGATTGCTGCTTTTGTCCGGGAAAGCTCGGTCCGGTAAGCACGCTGCAAAAGGTGCTGCACCCGCAAAAGCAGTTCCTGCATCAGAAATGGCTTGGTCAGGTAATCGTCTGCGCCCAGTCCCAGCCCGAACAAACGGTCGGCATCGGCGTCCCGCGCAGAGAGGAACAGGGTCGGCACATCGGCTTTTGCCCGCAGGGTACGAAACAGCGAAAACCCGTCCCCGTCCGGGAGGTTGATGTCCAGGATCATCAGTTCCGGCATCTCGGCTGCAAAGGCGGTCTGTGCGGCGGCACAGTTCTGCACGGTGCGGATGTTCTGATAGCCTGCCCCACGCAGCTGCTCTTCGAGCAGCCGCAGCAGATCGGTGTTGTCATCTACAAGTAAAATGTGTGTCTGTTGGATCGTGTTCATCGCGGTGTTCCTCCGGTCATTTTCTGTTCCCACTATAACACGTTCTGGCCGGAAATGTCCGGATTTTGCGAAAATTTAAGCGCAGATTAAGACAGGCTTCGGCGGAGCTTAAGCCCGCCGAGGTAAACTGTGGGTGTTCCAAGCGAACGAGAAAGGAGCATCCTCTATGAAACCTGTCATTGAAACACACGACCTGTGCAAAAGCTACAACGGCCGCACCGTGGTCGATCATCTGAACCTGACCGTCCCGCAAGGGTGCGTCTACGGCTTTTTAGGCCCGAACGGTGCGGGCAAATCCACCAGCATGAAGATGTTGCTGGGGCTGGTGCACCCCACCGGCGGCAGCGTGGAACTGCTGGGCCATACCATGAACGAAACAAACCGCATCCCCCTGCTGCGGCAGACCGGAAGCCTGATCGAATCCCCCTCCGGCTATCTGCATCTGACGGCCCGGGAAAATCTGGCCATCGTGGCCGACCTGAAAGGCGTTGCCCACAAGGACATTGACCGGGTGCTGGAGATCGTCCACCTGACTGCCGATGCCAACCGGAAGGTGGGGCAGTATTCGCTGGGCATGAAGCAGCGGCTCGGCATCGCCATGGCTCTGCTGGGCAGCCCCAAGCTTCTGATCCTGGACGAGCCGACCAATGGTCTGGACCCGGCCGGCATTCAGGAAATGCGCAGCCTGATCTCCTCCATGCCGGAAACCACCGGGGCAACCGTGCTGATCTCCAGCCACCTATTGGGCGAGATCGAGCAGATGGTCACGCAGGTGGGCATCCTGAACCACGGAAAGATGCTGTTTGAGGGCTCTTTGCAGGCCTTGCAGAAGCACAGCCGCGGCGGGATCCTGCTGCGGGTGCTGGATGTTCCCAAAAGCATTGCGGTGCTGAACCGACAGGGCATCCGGGCGGTGACACAGGCACAGCACCCGGATGTGCTGGAACTGCCCGCCCTGCCGGACGAAGCACTGGCGGCACTGGTGAGCACGCTGGCCGAAAACGGTGTCGGTGTGGTCGGGCTGACCGCCCAGACAAAGAATCTGGAAGAGATCTTCCTCAGCCTGACCCAGACCAACGGGGAGGTGGCGTAAGATGGCAGCTTTCCGTGCAGAACTGCAAAAAGCCCACCG